>Ga0265797_10000052_pt1 | contig 273371 bp, 229 predicted proteins | sample P2T30metagenome_FD_192433 | JGI IMG/M metagenome (GOLD analysis project Ga0265797, IMG submission 192433) | Plant litter microbial communities from East Loma Ridge, Irvine, California - P2 T30 | ecosystem: Environmental > Terrestrial > Plant litter > Unclassified | place: USA: California...
CCTGGGTCCCGCTGCTGCGCGAACGCGGCGTCGAGGTCGCGCCCCTGGTGCCGGCCAACTGCGGCTTCGACACCGGCTGGAGCGCGCATTTCAGCAGTCGCTTCGCCGGCGAGCCGCTACTGACGGTCGCGGCCGGCGTGCGCGCTGACGACGGCGCCATCGCGTGGCGCAAGGGCCAGTTCGTCGTGACGCAGACCGGCGTCGAGGGCAGCCTGGTGTACGCGCTGTCGGCGCCCCTGCGCGACGCCATCGCGGCAGATGGCAGCGCCACGCTGTGGCTGGACCTGGCACCGGATCACGACGCCGGGCGCGTGATGCGCGAGGTCACGCGTCCGCGCGGCTCGCGTTCGATGTCGAGCCACCTGCAGAGCCGAATGGGGATCAAGGGCGTGAAGGCGGGATTGCTGCACGAATGCCTGACACGGGAGGAATATGCGGACCCGGTACGGCTGGCGCAGGCGATCAAGGCGCTGCCGGTGAAGTTGTTGAAGCCACGCCCGATCGATGAGGCGATCAGCAGTGCAGGTGGGGTGGCGTTTGGCGCGCTGGCTGGTGACAACGCCATGCTGGCCGCGTTTCCGGGCGTGTTCGTGGCGGGCGAAATGGTCGACTGGGAAGCGCCGACCGGCGGCTATCTGCTCACGGCCTGCTTTGCCAGCGGCCGCGCGGCGGCGCGCAGTGCACTGGCGTGGATGACGGACGCCCACCTGCCGTGACATTGGGTGAGGATCATGCGGCACTTTGGCAGCTAAGATACCTGCCATGAAACCGCTCCGCATCCTGCTCATCTCCATCCTGCTGTGCGCCAACGCCACAGCGTCTGCCAATGGCCAATGCAACGCCGACTGCCAGCGCCTGATCAACGAAGGCAACGCCTTGGGCGGTCAGGGCAAATACCAAGAAGCGCTCGAACGCTTCAAGGCCGCCGAAGCGGCCGAGCCGCAGTCGTCGGTGCCGGTATCGATGGCGGCCGGCCTGGTGCTCGGCCTGGCCGAAGGCGCGCCGCCCGACAAGAAAGACGGCGTTCGCGCGATGGCGCGCGCCCTGGCCGAGCGGGCCGTCGGCCTGTTCGCGGACGACCCGATCGCGCATGAAGTCCTGCGCCGGCTCGACGACGGCGCGGCGTCACCGCTGCACGCCCCGAATGCGGAGGCCGGGAAGGCCTTCGCGCGGGGCGAAGCACTCTTCGCCCAGCAACAGTACGAGAAAGCGCTGGAACAATACCAGCTGGCGATGGCGGCCGACCCGGCGTTCTCGAATGCCTGGGTCGCGGCCGGCAACACCTGGTTCTACCGGGGCGACTGGGGCAAGGCCGAAGCGCTGTTTCGCCAGGCCACCGCGATCGAGCCGCACAATGCACAGGCCTGGCGCTACCTGGCCAGCAGCCTTGCCAGGCAAGGCGATCGCGATGGCGCCGAGAAGGCGCTATTGACCGCAATCGCGGCCGATCCGTCGCAGCGGCCCAACTGGATCGCGCTCTCGGCACTGCGCCGCAGCCTGGCGATGCCCTTGAAGCCGCTCGCGCTGCGGCGCGGCGTGCGGATTGAAGAAGGCAGCGACGGAAAGTACACGATCGGGCTCGATGCGCTGGAAAAGCGCGGGGAAGGCACGCCGGACCACGCGTTCCGGCTGGCGCTGGGCATGAGCGAGCTGCAGGCCCGGACGGTGGCCGGCCACGCGCAGATCTCGCCGTTCGCGATCGAGCTGGCGTCCTGGCGCCAGGCCATCAAGATCATCAACGAGGCCCAGGCCAAAGAAGGCAAGGGCTTGAGCGACCCGGCGCTGCTGCAGATGCTGGCCTTCGAGCGCGATGGCCAGCTCGAGGCGGCATTGCTGATCCTGCAGTTTCGCCAGGCCTGGCGTCCAGACCTGCAGGCCTGGCTGGCCGCACATCCGGGCGGCGTCAAGACGTTCATCGACCGCTACGGCGTGCGGCCCTGAACGGGCGGCATGGCGCGCCGGCCGATCGGCGCCGAGAGGTTAGAATACGCCATTCCTGCCAGCGAGCGTGCGCCACCAAATAATGCCGATCCCAGACCGCAGTCCCGATCCCGCTACCATGCCGCCGGCATTGCGCCAGGCCGTATCCCTCGTGCGCGATGCGGCCGCGCCCATGTGGCTCGCGTGGGGCGAGGGGTTGACGGTGGAGAGCAATGCGGCCTGCGACGAGGCGGTCGGCCCGCCGCCGCACACCGCGCTGGCGCCGGCATGGCTGGCGATCTGGCCCGATCTGGCCGACATGGTCGCCAGTGCCCTGCGAGGACAGGGCGCGCGCCGCGACACGTACGCGTGCACCCCGCTGCGCGACGAACAGGACGCCGTCTGCGGCGTCCTGTTCACCTTTCAGGATATCGCTGGCCAGCATGGCGAAACCGCCGAACGCTACCGGCTCGCGCGGCTGGCCACCAACGACGCGATCTGGGACTGGCGCATCGCTGACGGCCACGTCATCTGGAACCAGGCGCTGTACACACTGTTCGGCCACCGCGACGAAGCGACTTCCGCAGAGTGGTGGCTCGCGCACATCCACCCGGACGACCGTGGGCATATCTCGCATACCATCCACGAGGTGATCGACGGCGCCGGTGTCAGCTGGACCGGGGAATACCGTTTCCTGCGCGCCGACGGCGGCTACGCCGACATTCTCGATCGCGGCACCGTGCTGCGCGACGCCGATGGCCGCCCGCTGCGAATGATCGGCGCCATGCTCGACCTGACCGAGCGCAAGGCGCAGGAACGCGCGCTGCGCCAAAGCGAGCTGCTGTTTCGCACCCTGTTCGAATCGATCGACGAGGGCTTTTGCGTGATCGAGTTCCTCGACGGTCCGCACGGGCCGCTGAGCGACTTTGTGCACGTGATGGCCAATCCGGCCTACACGACCAATGCCGGCATCCCGGACGTGGTGGGGCAGCGCATGCGCGAGATGGTGCCGCTCGAAGCCGATGGGTGGATCGAGATCTACCGGCGCGTGCTGCTCAGCGGCGAGCCGCTGCGCTTCGAGCGCGAGCTCGAACGCACCGGTCGCCACCTCGAACTGGCGGCGCTGCGCATCGAGCCGCCCGAGCGGCGCCAGGTGGCGGTGCTGTTCCAGGACATCACGCTGCGCTACAAGGCGCGCGTGGCCATGCACGATATGAACGACACGCTCGAACGGCGCGTGCAGGTGGAAGTGGCGCAGCGCGCCCGCACCGAGGATGCGCTGCGCCAGGCCCAGAAGATGGAGGCGGTGGGCCAGCTCACGGGCGGGATCGCGCACGACTTCAACAATATGCTGGCGGTGGTGTCGAATGCGCTCGAACTGCTCGACCGGCGCTTCACCAGCGGCGACGAGCGCGCCCGCCACTTCGTCGGCATGGCCAAGGGCGGCGTCAGGCGCGCCGCCCAGCTGACCCAGCGGCTGCTGGCATTCTCGCGCCAGCAGTCGCTGGCGCCGCAGGCGGTCGATGTCAACCGCCTGGTCGCCGGCATGTCCGAGATGCTGACCCATTCGCTGGGCGCGGCGATTGCGATCGACACCGTGCTGGCGCCCGACCTGTGGCCGACCCACGTCGACCCGAACCAGCTCGAACACGCGCTCCTGAACCTGGCGGTGAACGCGCGCGACGCGATGGAAGGGGGCGGACGGCTCACCATCGCCAGCGCCAACCGCCACCTGGCGCCGCTTGACGCGCCGGCGCATGCCGGCATCGCGGCGGGCGACTATGTCACGATCGCGGTGACCGATACGGGCGCCGGCATGAGCGAGGAGATCGTCGCGCGCGCCTTCGACCCGTTCTTCACCACCAAGGAAGTCGGGCGCGGCACCGGCCTGGGTCTGAGCCAGGTGTACGGCTTCGTGCGCCAGTCCGGCGGCCATGTGCGCATCGATTCCGTGCCCGGCCGGGGCACGACGGTCCATATCTGGCTGCAGCGCCACGCTGGCCCCGGGGACGACGCGCGCCCGGCCCTGCCGGCGACTGCGATGCCGTGCGGCGACGGCAGTGAAACGGTGCTGGTGGTGGAAGACGAAAACGCGGTGCGCGTGCTGCTGGCCGGGATGCTCGACGAACTGGGCTACCAGGTGCTGGCGGCCGACGGCGGGACCGGCGCGCTGCAATTGCTGGATGCGCATCCAGAGGTGGCGCTGATGATCACCGATGTCGTCATGCCGGGCATGAACGGACGCGAGCTGGCCGACACGGCGGCGCGGCGCCGTCCCGGCCTGCCGGTGCTGTTTACCACCGGCTACTCGCGCAACGTGATGGTGGGCGACGGCGTGCTCGCGCGCGACGTGCAGTTGATCGGCAAGCCGTTCTCGCTCGAGGAGCTGGCGCTGCGGGTGCGCGCGATCCTCGATGCGGCGCCCGGCCGGTCGCTCAACTGAGCTTGCTTGAAAACGCCCCGGCCGCGTCCGGCCCGACATCGACGATGCGCGCCCCGGCCTCGAGCGAGATCGCGGTCTTCGGCCAGCGCGCTTCCAGCAGGCGGTCGCGGTGGATCCAGGTATAGCTGACGCTGTCGCCCTGGTTGCCGCCGAGGATCAGGTAATTGCTGCCGTGCTGGCCGGCGTAGAAGCCGACATGGCCCTCCCAGCCGTCGACGGACCCGCGCCAGAACACCATGACCGCGCCCAGCCGCGGCGTGGTGTTCGCCCCCAGTTTGCGCCATGAACGCGCCAGCAGCAGGCTGTTCGGCAGCGCTTCGCCCGGCAGGGTCACGGCGATGCAGTGGCCGACGAACAGGCCGCACCAGGGCACGTCGTCGCCCGCATACGGGATGTCGATGTGCTCGGCCCAGTCGAGGATGACGGGGTTGCTGGCGTCGCCCGGCGTTTCTTTCGTCATCATGAGGCGGGCGGCCTCGGCCAGCCAGGGCGTGTCGTAGGATGGCGGCGCCTGCGCCGGGAACAGCGCGGCGGCCGTCATCGGCCCGTAGATGCCGTCGATTTCCAGGCCGGCGGCCTGCTGGAATGCCTTCAGCGCTGCAATCGTGTTGCGGCCCCAGATACCATCCACCACACCCGGATCGTAGCCCTTGTCCACCAGCGCCTGCTGGATGGCCTTGATGTCTCTCGTGTCCATATCGACCTCCTTGTCGGAGTTGGTTTGGACAACGGTGCGGGATTTGCGTTCAGGTTTTTGCTCAGCGGTTCTGGCGCGCTGTCACTGTGCAGGCTGCTAGTCGACGTAATGGACGCTGCCGCTGCCCACCCGGCTGCTGCTGCGCTCGGCCGGATTGCCGTGTACCTCGACGTCGCCGCTGCCGCTCTGGGTCACGCTCACCTTGCTGCGCGCCTGCACGGTGCTGTCGCCCGAGCCGGATTGCGACAGCGTGACGTCGTCGGCGCGCAGGTGTTCGGCATCGAGGTTGCCCGAGCCGGTCATCTGGGCTTCGAGCTGGCGCGCATTGCCGGCCACCGTGATGCGTCCCGAGCCCATCAGCCGGGTCTCGATGCGCTCGATGGCGGCGCCGCCATTCACGTCCAGGTCGCCACTGCCGCTGAGTGACGCGTTCACGTGCCGGTAGCGGCCATTGAAGCGCAGGCTGCCCGAGCCGTTCAGCGCGATCGCGACCGTTTCGCCCGAAAACCCGTTGACCAGGCTGCCGCCGCTACCCTCGACCGTGATGGCGTCGAGCGCCGGCAGCACCAGCGCCACCCCAAGCGGCTCACGGTGGCGCAGTACCATGCCGCGGATGCCGATGTGCAGCAGCTTGCCGTCGTCGCTGATCTCGACATTGCCCAGCATGCGCTGCTCGCCGCTGATCTCGAGCGAAGGCGTGGCGCCCTGGCGCACGGTCAGGTCGATCGGGCCGTCCAGGTCGATTTCCGTGATGCCGGCCGGAATGGTGCGGCTTTCGCTCGCCAGCGCCCGGCCCTCGTGGGCGACCGTGGTGCCGCTGGCGCGCAGCATGCTGTAGCTCAGGGCCACCAGCACCACCGCCAGCACCAGCAGGCTGAATCCGACTTTCATCAAGGCGCGCATGCGATCAAGCCTTCAGCAGTGACATGTTCATGTGGACGTAGCGGCGAATGCCGCTCAGGGTGTACTTGCTGACCACCAGCGACACCAGGAACAGCGCAATGCCGCCCAGGATCAGCAGGCAGCCGAACAGCACCTGGGTCGTACGCGAACCGGGATCCATGTCGGTGGAAATCTGGATCCTGCGTTCGGCCACCGCTTCGGCGCCGCGCACCACCCGCGAGCGCGATTCGGCGCGAGATTCGGCGCGAGATTCCGAGCCCGCTTCCGAGCCCGCTTCTGAGCCCGATTCCGATTCCGAGCCCGACGCCGAACCACTGCCGGTGTCGAGTTCGATCGCGGGCTCGTCGTTCACGTGGATGCCCTTGGGGCCGATCGAGATCGTGGTCTGCGAATCGGCCGGTTCGCCGTCATCGCCCACCACCAGCCGCGTCAACGGTGCGCTCAGCACCAGCTCGCTGGAACCGGCCAGGCCGCTGGCGGTAATGGCGATCCCGCCCACATATACCCCGAACGCCGACATGAACAGCGACAGCAGCAGCGAGGCAAATACCGCCGCCGGAATCAGCATGAACAGGTTGAAGACCAGCAGGCCGATGACGGATAGAATGGCGCGCACCGGATTGAATGGCGGCTTCGCGTCTTTCAGCGCAGCCAGGTGCGCGCTGGTGCGCAGCGTCAACGCCACCTGGCGCGGGTCGCCCAGCTCGAGCGAGACGTCCTGCTCACGTCGCCCGACTGCGCTGCCGTCCACGAAGCGCTGTTCGTACCAGGCCAGCGTCCTGGCCTGGGTTTCCGGCGGCAGGCCCATCAGGGCCCGCTTGAGCGCGTCGAGGTATTCCAGCTTGCCCATGGGTCGGCGGCGTCCGGCTTACGGATGGCCGAGGGCAGGGATCGCGCCGATGGCGCCTGCCAGTTCCGGCGTCAGCAGTACCAGCGTGCTGGCCGCGACCAGGGCCAGCAGGCCGGCGGCGCGCAATCGGAGTCGTGCATTCATGAGGGCTTCCATCAGGCTTGTGTCGATGCTGCTACTGTACGGAAGCCGGCGCGGATGCACCAAGGGTGTGCGACAGGCTGCGCTTTTCCGGGGGCAGGGCGCACCATGCGCGGACAGCCGTCGCCGCCGCCTGGCCGCTGCGCACTGCCGTTTCCAGCGTGGCCGGGTAGTCGCTGGCGGTGTAGTCGCCGGCCAGCAGCACGCCGGGCAGGGGCGTGGCGTTGCCTGGACGCACCAGTCCGGGCGTGCAGCTGAAGGTGGCGCGCTTCTCCGTGATCAGCTGGGTCCAGGCCGGCGTGGCCAGCTCCGGGCGCCCCAGATCCCGGGCCAGTTGGGCGGCGATCGCCGCGGCCAGGTCGTCGCGGGCCAGATGCGCCGCCTCGCCGGCGGCGCTGACCACCACCGCCAGCAGGCCGTCCTGGCCCGGATCGAGCTGGGCGCGGTCGAACACGAACTGGCCCCAGCGGTTGGCGGCCGGGTCGTCTTCCAGCGCGTAGAACGGCAGGTCGAGGCGGGTGCCGGGGGCATACTGCAGGTAACAGGTGGCGATCGGCTCGTAGCCGAAGGCGTCCAGCTGCGCCGACAGGTCGCGGGTTTGCGCGAAGGGCGCCAGCAAGGCCGCGCTCTGCGTGGCCGGGGTCGCCAGCACCACCGCGTCGAAGGTCTCGTGGGGCATGTCGCCGGCGAAGTCGAGGCGCCACCCGTTGCCGGTTTGGGCCAGCGCCGCCACCTTGACGCCCACGCGCACGCTGTGGCCTTGCTTGTCCAGCCAGGCGCCGGCCGCCTCCGGGAACAGCGCGCCCATGGGCAGGCGCGGCAACAGCATGTCGGACGCGGCGCGGCGGCGCGCGCCCAGGCTGTCGCGCAGCACCGCCAGGAACACATTCGCCGACGCGCGTTCCGGCGGCGTATTCAGGGCGGCAATGCACAGCGGGCGCCACATCAGGCGCGTCAGGCGTTCGGTCTGGTCGAAGCGCGCCAGCAGTTCGCTCACGCTGCAGTCATGGTCGAGCCCCCAGCCCATCCACCTGGCGGCGCTGTTGAAGCGCGCCAGCGCCAGCTTGTCGGCCCGCGCCAGGCCCCGGGCGCGCAGCAGCGCGAACGCCAGGTGCAGCGGCGCCGGCAGGCGCGGCGCGGCAAAATCCATGCCGTTGCCGCCCGCCGGATAGCGCATCTGCACCGGCAGGCGCAGCATGGCGGCGTCCGGATCGACACCGACCGCGCGCATCATGCGCAGCGACTCGGTGTACGCGCCGAGCAGGATGTGCTGGCCGTTGTCCAGTTCGAGGCCGCGCACGGTGACACCGCGTGCGCGCCCGCCCAGCGAGCGCGCCGCTTCGAACAGCGTGACACTGAAGCCCTTGCGGGCCAGTTGCACCGCCGCCGCGCAGCCGGCCCAGCCGCCACCGGCGACAGCGACGCGCAGCGGTGCTTCAGGTGCGGACATACGTCTTCCACGCCAGCCACAGCTTGCGCAGCGGCGTGAGCGAAATGCGCTGGTTCAGGATGTCGAATTTTTCGCGCTCGATCTCGTCGAGCAGGGTGCGGTAGATCGCCGCCATCATCAGCCCCGGGCGCTGGGCGCGCCGGTCTTCCTTCGGCAGCAGCGCCAGCGCTTCGTCATAGATGCCCTGTGCACGCGCGGTCTGGAACGCCATCAGCGCTTCGAACTTGTCGCTGTGGCGGGTCGCCAGCAGGTCGGCCGCTGTCACCCCGAACTGCTGCAGCTCGTTGACCGGCAGGTAGATGCGGCCCTTGCGCGCGTCTTCGCCGACGTCGCGGATGATGTTAGTGAGCTGGAACGCCAGGCCGAGCTTTTCGGCGTAGGCCAGGGTTTGCGGATTGGTGTAACCGAAGATCGAGGCCGACAGGATGCCGACCACGCCGGCCACGTGCCAGCAATAGCGCTGCAGGCCGGCGTAGTCGAGGTAGCGGCTCTGGTCGAGGTCCATCTCCATGCCGTCGACGATCGCCAGCAGGTGCTTTTCTTCGAGTGCATAGGTGGCCACGTGCGGCTGCAGCGCCAGCATCACGGGGTGGGTGGGCGTGCCCGCGTACATCTTCGAGACCTCGGTGCGCCACCAGGCCAGCTTGATGCGCGCTACCGAACCGTCGGTCGCGTCGTCGACCGTGTCGTCCACTTCGCGGCAGAACGCGTACAGCGCCGTGATCGCGCGGCGCCGTTCGGGCGGCAGGAACAGGAAGCTGTAGTAGAAACTGGAGCCGCTTTGGACGGTCTTTTGCTGGCAGTATTCGTCTGGGGACATGAATTGGTGTCGAAATGCTGGTTGGGTGCAGCCCGGGGCGCTGCAAAGCCGACATCTTAGCCGATCGGCCCGGGGCTGCACAGAAAACAGGGGCCGGCGCGCGAGAGGCGGGCCAGGGCGAACGCTACATCCGTAGCGCGCCCCAGCCAACCGCGACCCAGTCGGCCATGCCCAGCGTCGGGCGGTGCCGGAACACGTCGTAGTTGGCATGCTCGATGCGCTCGAGGATGCGCAGGCCGCCCTGCACGATCATGCGCAGCTCGAAGCCGATCCGGCCCGGCAGGCGCTTGGCCAGCGGGGCGCCCGACAGCATCAGCGCGCGGGCGCGCTCCACCTCGAAGCGCATCAGGGCCTGGAACGGGGCGTCCACCGCACCCTTGGCCAGGGCCGCTTCGCTGACATTGAAGCGCGCCAGGTCTTCCAGTGGAATGTAGATGCGGCCCTTGGCCAGATCGATCGCCACGTCCTGCCAGAAGTTGATCAGCTGGAGGGCGGTGCAGATGGCGTCCGATTCATGCACATTGCGTGCGTCGTCGGCGTCGTACAGGGCCAGCATCAGTCGTCCGACCGGGTCGGCCGAGCGGCGGCAGTAGTCCAGCAGGCTGGCGTAGTCGGGATAGCGGTGGGTCACCACGTCCTGCTTGAAGGCCGACAGCAGGTCGCGCATCGGGTCTGTCCGCAGGCGATATTCGGCGACCACCTCGGCCAGGCGCGCGAACATCGGGTCTTCAGGCACCGTGCTGGCGGCGATCAGGTCCAGCTGGTTTTCATAGCGCGCGAGGTCGGCCAGGCGCTGGGCCGGCGTGGCGTCGCCTTCGTCGGCGATGTCGTCGGCGCTGCGCGCGAAAGAATAGATCGCCTCGACCGCCGGCACCAGGCGGCGCGGCATCAGGATCGACGCGACAGGAAAATTCTCGTAGTGGTTTACAGCCATGTATTTGACGGGTGACGCTAAAGTCATCGATTTGTCTGTTTGCATGATTATAATTGCAGGATTAGAAAGTGGCGCCTCTTGCAGCGTCGCGCCCACCTGAACCTTGTTCGAGACATCAAAGGATCGCTATCGTGCCTGTCCGTTTTCCACCGCGCCCAGCGCGCCCGCCGGGTCGTTCGCGCGTGCTGGCGCTGTCCTGCCTCGTCGTTGCACTGGCGGCCTGCTCCAAGCCGGCGCCACCAGCCGAAGACATCCGCCCGGTGCGGGTCATCCAGCTGGCCAGCGCCAGCGCCGGCGAGCAGATGTCGTTCTCGGGCGATGTGCGTCCGCGCTATGAATCGGCACTGGGATTCCGGGTGGGCGGCAAGATCGTCGAGCGCAAGGTCGATGTGGGCGCCACCGTCAAGCGCGGCGATGTGCTGATGCGACTCGATCCGCAGGATTTGCGGCTGGCCGAAAGCCAGGCGCGCGCCACGCTGCGCGCCGCCGAGACCGAGCGTGACCTGGCGCGCGCCGACCACAAGCGCCACGTGGACCTGCGCGCCCAGAATTTCGTCAGCCAGGCGGTCCTGGACGCCAAGGTCAGCGCGCTGCGCGCGGCCCAGGCCAATGTCGACGCCGCGCGCGCTGGCTTGAGCGGCCAGTCGAACCAGGCCACCTATGCCAGCCTGGCGGCCGATGCCGATGGCGTGGTGACGGCAATCGAGGCCGAAGTAGGGCAGGTGGTGCAGCCGGGCGCCCCGGTGGCGCGTGTCGCGCGCACCGAAGAGAAGGACGTCGTGATCGGCATTCCGGAAGACCGGGTCGAGCACCTGCGCCAGGCGGCGGCCGTCACGGTGCGCCTGTGGGCCAACGCCGATGAACGCATTCCCGGCAAGATCCGCGAGATCTCGCCGGTGGCCGATCCGGCCAGCCGCACCTATACCGTCAAGGTGTCGATTCCCGACATGCCCGACGTGCGCCTCGGGATGACCGCCACGGTGGAATTGAAGGCCAGCCCGCATGCCGCCAGCGGCCTGCGCGTGCCGCTGACGGCGCTGGTGCAGAACAAGGGCGCCAGTTCGGTCTGGGTCGTCGAGAACGGCGCGGTCAAGCTGGTGCCGGTGCAGGTGACGGCGCAGGCGGGCAACGACGTCCTGATCGCCGGGGACGTCAAGCCCGGCCAGCACGTGGTCACGGCCGGCGTCAACCAGCTCGAAGCGGGCCGGAAGGTGCGCATCCTGACGTCCGACCTGGGGCGCCGCGCCGATACCGAGGCGGCCGTCGCGGGTGGCGGTGCCAAGCCATGAAGGGTTTCAACCTGTCGCGCTGGGCGCTGGAACACATCCCGCTCACGCGTTTCCTGATCGCTGCCTTCCTGCTGTTCGGCATCCTGAGCTACCTCCAGCTGGGCCAGGACGAAGACCCGCCGTTCACCTTCCGCGTGATGGTGGTCAGCGCCGTGTGGCCGGGCGCGACCGCCCTGCAGATGGCCGAGCAGGTCACCGATCCCCTGGAGCGCAAGCTGCAGGAGACGCCGTACGTCGACCGCATCCGCAGCTTTTCCAAGCCGGGCGAAACCACCATCATCATCGAGCTGCGCGAATCGACGCCGCCGGGCGAGACCGCGCCGGCCTGGTACCAGGTGCGCAAGAAGATCGGCGACATGGCCGGCACGCTGCCGCAGGGCGTGGTCGGGCCGTTCTTCAACGACGAATTCGGCGACACCTACGGCTCGATCTTCGCGCTGTCGGGAGATGGCTTCACCTATGGCGAAATGCGCGACTATGCCGACTACGTGCGCCAGCAGCTGCTGCGCGTGCCGCTGGTGGCCAAGGTCGAGCAGTTCGGGGTGCAGGACGAGAAGGTGTATATCGAATTCTCGAGCCGCAAGTTCGCCCAGCTGGGCGTGCCGTTCGAGCAGATCGTCAACCAGATCGCCACGCAAAACCAGATCGAAGCGAGCGGGGTGCTGGTCACGCCGCTGGAAAACCTGCAGGTGCGCGTCACCGGCGCCTTGCGCACCACGGCCCAGATCGAGGAACTGCAACTGCGCGCCGGCGGCACCACCTTCCGCCTGGGCGATTTTGCGACGGTCAAGCGCGGCTACCGGGATCCGCCCAAGGACAAGATGCGCTACAACGGCAAGGAAGTGATCGGCCTGGGCGTGTCGATGGAAAAGGGCGGCAACATCATCACGATGGGCGAAGGCCTGGCGGACAAGGTGGCGGCGATCCGCGCCCAGCTGCCGGTCGGGATGGAACTCGAACGCGTGGCCGACCAGCCGCGCGCCGTGACCGAGTCGGTCGGCGAATTCGTCAAGGTGCTGATCGAGGCGGTGCTGATCGTGCTGGCGGTGTCGTTCCTGGCCCTGGGCCTGCACACCAAGCCGAAGTGGCGCCTGGACGTGTATCCGGGCCTGGTGGTGGCGCTGTCGATCCCGCTGGTGCTGGCCATTACCTTCCTGTTCATGCGCATGCTGGACATCTCGCTGCACAAGATTTCGCTGGGCGCCCTGATCATCGCGCTGGGCCTGCTGGTGGACGATGCCATCATCGCCGTCGAAATGATGGTGCGCAAAATGGAAGAGGGCATGTCGCGCTTCGAGGCCGCCACCTTCGCCTACACGTCCACGGCGATGCCGATGCTGACCGGGACCCTGATCACCGCCGCCGGCTTCCTGCCGATCGGCCTGGCCAAGTCGTCGGCCGGCGAATACACGTTCACGATGTTTTCGGTGAATGCGCTGGCGCTGCTGATTTCCTGGGTGGTGGCCGTGATGTTCACTCCCTACATCGGCTTCATGCTGCTCAAGGTGAAGCCCCACGCGCAGGAAGCGAGCGGGCACGAAGTGTTCGACGGCCCGGCCTATCAGCGCTTCCGGCGCCTGGTGCACCGCTGCGTGGAATGGCGCAAGACCACCATCGCACTGAGCCTGGGCGTGTTCGCGCTGGGCGTGTTCGGCTTCAATTTCATCGAGAAGCAGTTCTTCCCCGATTCGTCGCGGCCCGAACTGATGGTGGAGATGTGGTCGCCCGAAGGCACCAGCTTCGCCGCCAACGAGGCCAGCGTGAAGCGTTTCGAAGCGTTCCTGGCGAAGCAGGAGGGCGTGCAGAGCGTGACCAGCTACGTCGGTACCGGCAGCCCGCGCTTCTACCTGCCGCTGGACCAGATCTTCCCGCAGTCGAACGTGTCGCAACTGGTGGTGCTCCCTAGCGACACCGCCGCGCGCGAGCGCCTGCGCCTGGTGATCATCGAGGCCTTCAAGACCGGCTTCCCGGAAGTGCGCGGGCGCGTCAAGCTGCTGCCGAACGGGCCGCCGGTGCCGTATCCGGTGCAGTTCCAGGTGCTGGGTCCCGACATCGCCGTGGTGCGCGGCATCGCCGACCAGGTGAAAGAGGCGATGCGCGCCAACCCGAACACGCTGGGCGTGAACGACAACTGGAACGAATCGGTCAAGGTGTTGCGCCTGGACCTCGACCAGGACAAGCTGCGCGCGCTGGGCGTCACGTCCCAGGCGGTGCGCCGCACCGTGAACACGCTGCTGACCGGCACCGCGATCGGCCAGTTCCGCGAATCGAACCGCCTGATCGACATCGTGGTGCGCCAGCCGGTCGAGGAGCGCTCGACCATCACGCGCCTGTCGGAAGCGCTGGTGCCGACCGCGAACGGCGCGTTCGTGACCATCGGCCAGGTGGCGCGCGTGCAGTTCGTGTGGGAGCCGGGCGTGGTCTGGCGCGAAGGGCGCGAGTGGGCGATCATGCTGCAGTCCGACGTGGCCGAAGGGATCCAGGGGCCGACCGTGACCGAGCAGGTCGACGCGACACTGGGCGACATCCGCGCCAGGCTGCCGGCCGGCTACCGCCTGACGGTGGAGGGCGCCGCGGCCGACAGTTCCGAGGCGGAGGCATCGATCATGGCGCACGTGCCGCTGGTGCTGTTCATTACCTTCACGCTGCTGATGCTGCAGTTGCACAGCTTCTCGCGCTCGCTGCTGGTGTTCCTGACCGGGCCACTGGGCGTGGCGGGGGCGGCGATGGCGCTGCTGATCCTGGACCGGCCGTTCGGGTTCGTCGCCAACCTGGGCGTGATCGCGCTGTTCGGCATGATCATCCGTAATTCGGTGATCCTGGTCGACCAGATCGAGCAGGACATCGCCGCCGGGGCGCACCCGTGGAATGCCATCGTCGAATCGGCGGTGCGGCGCTGCCGGCCGATCCTGCTGACGGCCGCCGCCGCGGCGCTGGCCATGATCCCGCTGTCGCGCTCCACGTTCTGGGGGCCGATGGCGGTGGCGATCATGGGTGGCTTGCTAGTGGCGACGGCCTTGACGCTGCTGTTCCTGCCGGCGCTGTATGCGGCCTGGTTCCGGGTGAAAAAGCCCGAAGCGTGAGCGCCGCGCGGCTGATCTGCCGCGGTTTGGACGCGTGGACGGGAAACCCGTCCACCCCACGATCACGGAGCCGTCCAGCCCACGACCGCGGAGCCGTCCAGCCTACGACCGCGGCGCCTTCCAGCCCACCGGTCGTGGCGTCGGCATATTGACGATGTAGGGTGGACGGGTTCCCCGTCCACGCGTCCAGCCAGCCCGCGCACCGCCCAATATTCCCCGCACGCACCAAAAATGCTCCCCAATAGTGTCAGAAATTCCAGTAAAATAATCGTTTGAAGTTGTAGCCCCTAAACGTCGGAGTGCAGGGCGGCCGGTTTCACTGTCGGTCGTCCTTTGTTTTTGTGGCAAATATGCAATCCTGAGCGAGGATGGCGAAATTGGTAGACGCACCAGGTTTAGGTCCTGACGCCAGCAATGGTGTGGGGGTTCGAGTCCCCCTCCTCGCACCACGAATAATTATTTTTTTGGACGATCTTTACAATGGCAACTGCAGTCGAATCCCTGGGTAAACTCGAGCGTCGCTTGACGATCTCTTTTCCGGTCGCTGACGTCCGTACCGAAGTCGAAAAGCGCCTGAAACAGCAGGCCAAGACGGCCCGTGCGCCGGGCTTCCGTCCTGGCAAAGTGCCTCTGAAGATGGTCGCTGCCCAGTACGGCTACCAGATCGAGACCGACGTCCTGAACGACAAGGTCGGCCGTGCATTCAACGAAGCCGCCAGCGAAGCCGAACTGCGCGTTGCCGGTTTCCCGAAAATCGAACCGAAGGAAGATTCGCCGGAAGGCACGCTGTCGTTCGACGCGACCTTCGAAGTCTATCCTGAAGTCGTGGTCGGCGACCTGGCCGCCACCGAAGTTGAAACCGTCTCGACCGACGTCACCGACGTCGAAATCGACAAGACCATCGACATCCTGCGCAAGCAGCGCGTGCACTACCACACCAAGGGCGAAGCCGGCGAACACGGCACCGGCGGTGAGCCAGTCGCTGCCAACGGCGACCGCGTGACCGTCGACTTCGTCGGCACCATCGACGGCGTCGAATTCGACGGCGGCAAGGCCGAAGGCTATGCCTTTGTGCTGGGCGAAGGCCGCATGCTGCCAGAGTTCGAAGCCGCGACCGTCGGCCTCAAGACCGGCGAAGCGAAGAAGTTCCCGCTGGCTTTCCCTGAGGACTACCACGGCAAGGACGTGGCCGGCAAAACCGCCGAGTTCACCATCACCCTGAAGCAGCTCGAGTGGGCGCACATGCCTGAAGTCGACACCGAATTCGCCAAGTCGCTGGGCATCGAAGACGGTTCGATCGAGAAAATGCGTGAAGACATCAAGGTCAACCTGGAGCGCGAAGTGCGCGCCCGCGTGAAAGCACGCAACAAGGAAGCCGTGATGGACGCGCTGGTCAAGTCGACCGAACTGGACGTGCCGAACGTGATGATCCAGCAGGATTCCGAGCGCCTGGCCGAAATGACCCGCCAGGACATGGCCCAGCGCGGCATGGACGTGGCCAAGCTGCCATTCCCGGCCGAGATGTTCAAGGACAAGGCCGAGCGTCGCGTGCGCCTGGGTCTGATCCTGTCGCAACTGGTCGCCGACAACAACCTGCAAGCTACCCAGGACCAGGTGAAGGCCCAGATCGAAGACTTCTCGCAAAGCTACGAAGACCCGAAAGAAGTCCTGAAGTACTACTTCAGCGACCGTCGTCGCCTGGGTGAAGTCGAAGCCCTTGTATTGGAGGAAAACGTCGTCAATTATGTACTCGGCAAGGCGAAGGTCTCCACCAAGACCATCGCGTTCGATGAACTGATGGGCAGCGCCCAGCAGGGCTGAGAATGAAAATGCCGGCTCGCGAGGCCGGCATTTTTCCATGGCTCCGGCATATTCTTCACTGACTATGCCCGCTCCGACAACCATACTTTAAGGAACGAGACAGGTATGACCCACAATCCGGCATTGGATACGCAAGCCCTCGGCATGGTGCCGATGGTCATCGAACAGAGTGGCCGCGGCGAGCGTGCGTATGACATCTACTCGCGCCTCCTCAAGGAGCGCGTGATCTTCCTGGTCGGTCCTGTCAACGACCAGATGGCCAACCTCATCGTTGCCCAGCTGCTGTTCCTGGAAAGCGAGAATCCGGACAAGGACATCTCGCTGTACATCAATTCGCCTGGCGGTTCGGTCTCGGCCGGCCTGGCAATCCTGGATACGATGAATTTCATCAAGCCGGACGTGTCGACCTTGTGCACCGGCCTGGCCGCGTCGATGGGCGCCTTCCTGCTCGCCGCCGGCGCCAAGGGCAAGCGTTTCTCGCTGCCGAACTCGCGCATCATGATTCACCAGCCTTCCGGTGGTTCGCAGGGCATGGCGTCGGATATCGAGATCCAGGCCAAGGAAATCCTGTACCTGCGCGAGCGTCTGGCGCGCATCATGGCCGACAATACCGGCCAGAGCATCGAGCAGATCCACAAGGACACCGACCGCGACCGCTTCATGTCGGCCGAAGAATCGGTGGAATATGGCATGATCGACAAGGTCCTGACCAACCGCGGATAAGCGCTTTCGGCGAGTTGTTGCCAAAAAACGCCCGGACGCGCATACCGTCTGGGCGTTTGTATTTCATTTCGGGTAGAGTGGTGTCATGTGCGTGAATGCTGCGCATTGGGGCCGCTCTCGCTTCGTACTTGTTGCGTGCCCGTATTAGCGTTATATTCATAGCAATTCAATAGAGTCCTGCCCCATGTCAGATAAAAAATCCTCCAGCGGCGAAAAACTCCTGTACTGCTCGTTCTGTGGAAAGAGCCAGCACGAAGTCAAGAAGCTGATCGCAGGACCATCGGTCTTCATCTGCGACGAGTGCATCGACCTGTGCAATGACATCATCCGCGATGAGACGTCGAACGTCGAAACGGTGACGGGCACCAAGTCCGACCTGCCGACGCCGCACGAAATCACCGAGCTGCTCGACCAGTACGTGATTGGCCAGCAGACGGCCAAGCGCATCCTGTCGGTGGCCGTGTACAACCATTATAAGCGCCTCAAGCACCTGGGTAAGAAAGACGAAGTCGAACTGGCCAAGAGCAATATCTTGCTGGTCGGCCCCACCGGCTCCGGCAAGACCCTGCTGGCCCAGACCCTGGCGCGCATGCTGAACGTCCCGTTCGTGATCGCCGACGCGACCACGCTGACCGAAGCCGGCTATGTCGGCGAAGACGTCGAGAACATCATCCAGAAGCTGCTGCAAAGCTGCAACTATGAAGTCGAAAAGGCGCAGCGCGGCATCGTCTACATCGATGAGATCGACAAGATTTCGCGCAAGTCCGACAATCCGTCGATTACCCGCGACGTGTCGGGCGAGGGCGTCCAGCAGGCGCTGCTCAAACTGATCGAGGGCACGATGGCCTCGGTGCCGCCGCAGGGCGGGCGCAAGCATCCGAACCAGGACTTCGTCCAGATCGACACGACCAACATCATGTTCATCTGCGGCGGCGCCTTCGATGGCCTGGCGCGCGTGATCCAGAACCGTTCGGTCAAGAGCGGCATCGGGTTCGGCGCTACGGTCAAGAGCCTGGAAGACGGCTACAACGCCGAGATCCTGCTCGAAGCCGAGCCGGAAGACCTGATCAAGTTCGGCCTGATCCCCGAGCTGGTCGGCCGCCTGCCAGTGGTGGCGGCATTGTCCGAACTGACCGAAGAAGCGCTGATCCAGATCTTGATCGAGCCGAAGAATGCGCTGATCAAGCAGTATTCGAAACTGCTCGAAATGGAAGGCGCCGAACTGGAAATCCGTCCAGCGGCTTTGCATGCCATTGCGAAAAAAGCATTGGCCCGCAAAACCGGCGCGCGCGGCCTGCGTTCGATTCTCGAGCACGCACTGCTCGACGTGATGTATGAATTGCCAAGCGAGCAAAATGTCGTGAAAGTCGTGATCGATGAAAATACGATCACGAATGGCGCGAAACCTTTGCTGATTTATAGCGAAACGGCGAAGGCCTCTGGAGAAAACTGAGATTTTGCCGTGCGCACGCAACAAATTGCTTGCCGCACGGACCTAACTCGGTACAATCAATCTCAATAAGAGGCGCCGGCTTCATTCGAAAAGCCACTCGCGGTACGCCGTGCGGTGGCTTTTTCTTTTGAATCCGGACTTTTATTGGAACGGCCAGTATTTTTGACAATGATCGATTTTTTACTGTCAGAAAATATTTGAGCCGGGTGGGCTTGAGATTTAACGGTCGAGCGCCCAAGTTCAGGAACACGCTTTTTATAAGGTATGCCATGACGACTCCAAAATTAACCGAGCAAACGACGCTGCCACTGTTGCCATTGCGCGATGTGGTCGTGTTCCCGCATATGGTGATACCTCTGTTCGTCGGCCGTCCCAAATCGATCAAGGCCCTGGAAGCCGCGATGGAGCAGGGCAAGAGCATCATGCTGGCTGCCCAGAAGGCCGCCGCCAAGGACGAACCCTCCGCCGCAGACATCTACGAGATCGGCTGCGTGGCCAATATCCTGCAGATGCTGAAGCTGCCTGACGGTACCGTGAAGGTGCTGGTCGAAGGCGCCCAGCGCGCGCGCATCGACACCATCGTCGACGGCGCCACCCACTTCACGGCCGAACTGACCCCGCTCAACTCGGAGATCGGCGACGACTCCGAAGTCGAGGCGATGCGCCGTGCGATCGTCCAGCAGTTCGACCAGTACGTCAAACTCAACAAGAAAATCCCGCCCGAGATCCTGGCATCGCTGGCCGGCATCGACGACGCCGGCCGCCTGGCCGATACCGTGGCCGCCCACCTGCCGCTCAAGCTCGAGCAGAAACAGGTGATCCTGGAGATCTTCAACGTCGCCAAGCGCCTCGAGCACCTGCTCGGCCAGCTGGAAGGCGAACTGGACATCCTGCAGGTCGAGAAACGCATCCGCGGCCGCGTCAAGCGCCAGATGGAAAAGTCGCAGCGCGAGTACTACCTGAACGAACAGGTCAAGGCGATCCAGAAGGAACTGGGCGAAGGCGAAGAGGGCGCCGACATCGAGGAGCTCGAGAAGAAAGTCATCGCCGCCAAGATGCCGAAGGAAGCCATGGAAAAAGCCCAGGCCGAAATCCGCAAGCTCAAGCTGATGTCGCCGATGTCGGCCGAAGCCACCGTGGTGCGCAACTACATCGATACCCTGGTGTCGCTGCCATGGAAGAAGAAATCGAAGGTCACCGCCGACCTGGTCAACGCCGAAGCGGTGCTCGAGCAGGACCACTACGGCCTCGACAAGATCAAGGAACGCATCCTGGAATACCTCGCGGTGCAACAACGCGTCGACAAGCTGAAAGCGCCGATCCTGTGCTTCGTCGGGCCTCCAGGCGTCGGCAAGACGTCCCTGGGCCAGTCGATCGCCCGCGCCACGAACCGCAAGTTCGTGCGCATGGCCCTCGGCGGCGTGCGTGACGAAGCCGAGATCCGCGGTCACCGCCGTACCTATATCGGCTCGATGCCGGGCAAAGTGCTGCAGTCGCTGGCGAAGGTCGGCGTGCGCAATCCGCTGTTCCTGCTCGACGAGATCGACAAGATGGGCGCCGACTTCCGTGGCGACCCATCGTCGGCCCTGCTCGAGGTGCTGGACCCGGAACAGAACCACACGTTCTCGGACCATTACCTGGAAGTCGACTTCGACCTGTCGGATGTGATGTTCGTGGCGACCTCGAACTCGTTCAACATCCCGCCGGCGCTGCTGGACCGGATGGAAGTGATCCGCCTGTCGGGCTACACCGAGGACGAAAAGACCAGCATCGCGCAGCGCTACCTGCTGCCGAAGCAGCTCAAGAACAACGGCCTGCGCGAGGAAGAGATCAAGGTGGAAGAGTCGGCGATCCGCGACATCATCCGCTACTACACCCGTGAAGCCGGTGTGCGTTCGCTCGAGCGCGAAGTGTCGAAGATCTGCCGCAAGGTGGTCAAGATGCTGCTGCTGAAAAAGACCGACAAGCCGGGCGAAAAGCGCGTGATCGTCAATGCCAAGAACCTGGATAAATTCCTGGGCGTGCGCCGCTACGACTTCGGCATGGCCGAGAAGGACAACCAGATCGGCCAGGTGGTGGGTCTGGCGTGGACCGAAGTCGGCGGCGACCTGCTGACGATCGAGGCGGTCAACGTGCCGGGCAAGGGCGGCATCATCCGCACCGGTACGCTGGGCGACGTGATGAAGGAATCGATCGAGGCCGCCCGCACCGTGGTGCGCAGCCGCGCGAGCCGCTTCGGCATCAAGAACGAGGTGTTCGAGAAGACCGACATCCACATCCACGTGCCGGAAGGCGCCACGCCGAAGGATGGTCCGTCGGCTGGTATCGGCATGACGACGGCGCTGGTGTCGGCCTTCACCGGCATCCCGGTGCGCGCCGACGTGGCGATGACGGGCGAGATCACGCTGCGCGGCGAAGTGCTGCCGATCGGCGGCCTGAAAGAGAAGCTGCTGGCGGCGCATCGCGGCGGCATCAAGACGGTCCTGATCCCCGAGCAGAACGTGAAGGACCTGGCCGACATCCCGGACAACGTCAAGAACAAGCTCGAGATCGTGCCGGTGCGCTGGATCGAGAAGGTCCTTGAAGTCGCGCTGGAGCGTCAGCCGGAAGCACTCGCCGACGTGCCTGTGGCGGCGGCCGTGTCGCCGGCGCCGGCTGAAGGGCAGAGCGAAGTGGTGAAGCACTGATCGTCACCGACGTTCGCAGTAGTCAATAAAACAGGCGCCTTCGTGGCGCCTGTTTTTTTTGGCGTTGGAACGCCGCTGAATCCGTTTCGGCCCGCGTCCCCATGCACGTCATACCCGCGCAGGCAGGCATCCAAGCGCGCCGCCAGCCACTTTTTGAGGCGTTAGCACGCAGCTGACGATATTTCAGCCCGCGCCCCATGCACGTCATACCCGCGCAGGCGGGTATCCAAGTGCGCCGCCAGCCACTTCGCTCGATTGCACCTGGACCGCACGCAAACCTGGATACCCGCCTGCGCGGGTATGACGTTGTTTTGGTGTGTGGGAGCTTGATTCGGAGCGATTTCTGCCCTTGTGCCAACTCGTCCTCGCCCCGTAACCTTGACATCCCCATGTTGCCCTTGTTTAATACGCCCTTGCACTTTTGCAGCAGAGGCGCACCTGGCGCCATGAACGGATAACGAGGGAACGAGTGAACAAGACAGAACTGATCGAAGAAATCGCGAAGTCCGCGGACATCACCAAGGCTTCGGCCACGCGCGCACTGGACGCCATGATCGAGGCGGTCACCGAGACCCTGAAAAAGAACGACAGCGTCACCCTGGTCGGCTTCGGCACCTTCACGGTGGGCGAGCGCGCGGCGCGCACCGGCACCGATCCACGCACCAAAGAACCCATCAAAATCAAAGCTGCCAAGGTTCCTAAATTTAAGGCTGGTAAAGCGCTGAAAGATGCAGTAAACTAATGCCTTCTTCGCGGTGACAAGCGAAGAAAGTAGCAGGAAAGTGCTTTAACGATCCTGATGCTGGTTGATGTGTTTTTGCTGGAGCGGTAGTTCAGTTGGTTAGAATACCGGCCTGTCACGCCGGGGGTCGCGGGTTCGAGCCCCGTCCGCTCCGCCACCAAAAACGCAACGACATTTGTCTGGAGCGGTAGTTCAGTTGGTTAGAATACCGGCCTGTCACGCCGGGGGTCGCGGGTTCGAGCCCCGTCCGCTCCGCCAGATTTTAGGAGTAATAAGTGTTCCCCCTGCGGGGAACGCGAGTTGGGGTGAGAAGGGATTCCCTTGCAAGGGAATCCGCGGCCGGCAGAATGTCGGCGAGCCCCGTCCGCTCCGCCAGAATTTAGTAAGATAGAGGTCGCTCATGGAGCTCCTCTACACCGAAGAGGCGAACGCGAGTTCGCCTTTTTTTTTAACTGTGCTGTTAAAGCATTCTCAACCTTGAATGGCTGACCATGTTTGAATTTATCCGGACCCACAAGCGCTGGTTGTATGGCGTGCTGCTTCTCCTGATCATTCCGTCGTTCGTGTTCGTCGGCATGGAGAGCTACCAGAGCAACGATACGGGGACGACTGTCGCCACGGTCGATGGCCAGAAGATCACCCAGCAGCAATGGGAAGAGGCGCAGCGGCGCCAGATCGACCAGGCGCGCCAGATGATGGGCCCGCAGTTCGACCAGAAGATGTTCGAAACGCCGGAAGCCAAGAGCACGATCCTGAACAACCTGGTCGGCGAACGCGCCGTCACGGCCGAACTCGCACGCGCCAACATGACCGTTGGCGACGCCGCGATCCAGAAGCAGATCATGGAAATCCAGCAGTTCCGCCTGCCGGACGGCGGCTTCGACATGGAAGGCTACAAGAATGCGCTGGCCGCCCAGGGCATGACCCCGGCCATGTTCGACCAGCAGCTGCGCCGCGACCTGACCGTGCAGCAGCTGTCCGGTTCGATCCAGGCCACCGCCTTTGCGCCGCGCGCTGTCTCGGGCCGCCTGTCGGACATCAACGACCAGGAACGCGAAGTCCAGGAAGTGCTGTTCCCGATCGCGACCTACCTGCCGCAGGTGAAGGTCACCGACGAGATGGTCAAGGCCTACTACGACAAGAACGCCCAGCTGTTCCAGATCCCCGAGCAGATCAAGGCCGAATACCTGGTCTTCGATGCGGCTGCGGTCGAGAACCAGGTGCAGGTCAGCGACGCCGAAGTCACGGACTTCTACAACAAGAACCTGAAGAACTACACCACGCCGGAACAGCGCACCGCCAGCCACATCCTGATCACGGCCGCGCGCGACGCTAACGCCGAGACCCAGGCGGCAGCGAAGAAGAAAGCCGAAACCGTGCTGGCCGAGGTGCGCGCCAACCCGGCCAACTTCGCCGCGATCGCCAAGGCGAACTCGCAGGATCCGGGCTCGGCCCAGAACGGTGGCGACCTCGGTACGGTCGAAAAAGGCCTGTTCGTGAAGTCGGTCGAGGATGCGATCTATTCGCTCAAGGAAGGCGAAACGAGTGGACTGGTGCAGTCGGAATTCGGCTGGCACATCATCAAGCTCACCGGCATCAAGCCATCGACCCAGAAGTCGCTGGACGAGGCCAGGACCCAGATCGCGGCCGACCTGAAGAAACAGAAGATGGCGTCGAAGTATTCGGAGCTGGCCGAGCAGTTCACCAATACGACCTACGAGCAGTCCGACAGCCTGAAGCCGGCCGCCGACAAGCTCAAGCTGCAGGTGCAGACCGCCGACAACCTGACCCGCACGCCGAATCCGGCGCTGGGCGATTCGCCGGTCAACAATGCCAAGTTCCTGACCGCGCTGTTCGGCAATGACGCGATCAAGAACAAGCGCAATACCGAAGCCGTCGAAGTCGCGCCGAGCGTGCTGGTGTCGGGCCGCGTGGTCGAGTTCCGTCCTGCGACCAAGCGTCCGCTGGCCGAGGTCGAAGCGCAGATCCGCCAGCGCGTGACGCTGGAAGAAGCCGGCCGCCTGGCGCGCCAGGCCGGCGAAGCGAAGCTGAACGCCGCCAAGGTCAGTGGCGACGCCACCGGTTTCGGCGAAGCGAAGGTCGTGTCGCGCACCAAGGAGCCGACCATCAACCAAACCGCCGCGATCGCCGTGCTGAAAGCCGACGTGAGCAAGCTGCCGGCGTATGTCGGTGTCGAGGTGCCGGGTTCGGGCTACGCCGTGTACCGCATCGGCAAGGTCGCGCAGCCGGCCCAGCCCGACGCGGCGCGCCGCAAGCAGGAATCCGACCAGATCGGCCAGCTGGTGGGCCAGCAGCAGATGTTCGACTATGTCGAAGCGCTGAAAGCCAAGGCCAAGGCCAAGATCACCGCGTCGCCTGCGGCGCTGGGTTCGACCGGCGCCCAGTAAGCACGTCGCCTGATGTGAAAAAGCCCGGCTGCTCGCGCAGCCGGGCTTTTTTATTGGTGCGTCGTGTCAGGTAGGGTTGGCGGCTTGCCGCCGACGCAGTGATCGATAGCCTTTCCGATCGCGTGCCGGATGATCTCACTGCCGACCATCGCCGCGTCGGCGGCGAAGCCGCCAACCCTACCGGTGCAACTTCCGCGCGGCCGCCAGGAAGTCTTCCGGCGCGATATCCTCCAGATCGAGCTGCTCGGCCTGCGGATACCGAACGAAGTTGCGGTCGATCGAGCGCAGATAGGCGGGATCGTAATGCGCTGCCAGCAACTGGTCGACCAGCTCGGGCATCGCGCCACCGTTGGCCATGGCATGCCACTCGTCGATCTTCGCGCGGCCGTGCAGCTGCACAAGGTGCTCGAGCTGGCTGTTGAGCGCCGACGGATCGGCGCAGAAGTGGTGGTAGTCTTCCATCAGCAGCCGCACCCGGTTGGCGCGCGACAGATTGACCGCGATGCACGGCGCGGCGCGCATGCGCTCCATCACCAGGCCCGGTACGCGCAAATTGCCGACCTTCTTGCTTTCGGATTCCACGAACACCGGCAGCGCCGGGTCGAACCCGCGCAGCTTGTCCCACACGCGGCTCTCGAACATCTTCTGGCTCGGTTGCGGTTCGTCGGGCAGGTGGCCCAGCACCGAGCCGCGGTGGGCGGCCAGCTTTTCCAGGTCGAGCACCTGGGCGCCCATGCCGTCCAGCGTCTCGAGCAGCCGGCTCTTGCCGCTGCCGGTGGTGCCGCACACGACCCGCAGGTCGAGCGCGGGCGGGTCTTCCAGCGCGGCGCTGACGTGGGCGCGGTACGCCTTGTAGCCGCCTTCGAGCTGCGCGGCCGGCCAGCCGATGCGCGCCAGGATATGGACCATCGCGCCGCTGCGATTCCCGCCGCGCCAGCAGTACACCAGCGCACGCCAGTCGCGCGGCTTGTCGGCGAACAGGGTCTCGATATGGCGCGCGATATTGTGCGCCACGATCGGCGCGCCGAGGCGCTTGGCCTCGAACGCGCCGACCTGCTTGTAGGTGGTGCCGACCAGGATGCGTTCTTCGTTCGTCAGTACCGGGCAGTTGATCGCGCCTGGAATATGGTCGAGGGCATACTCCGCCTCGCTGCGCACATCGATGATGGCGTCGAATCGGTCGAGCTGCGGCAGCAGGGTGTCGAAACCCAGGACTTCGGGATACTTCATGGTAGCTTGATCAGGTTGAGAAATTGGGGCCAGATGTTATTCAGGATGATGGGATGCGCGTCCGCGGTCGGATGCAGCCGGTCCTGCTGGAACATGGCCGGCTTGTCGGCCACGCCGTCGAGCATGAACGGCACCAGCGGCGACTTCGTGTCTTTCGCCACGGTCTTGAACATGCCGAAGAAACGGTCGGTGTAGGCGCGCCCGTAGTTGGGCGGAATCTGCATGCCGACCAGCAGCACGCGCGCCTTGTGCGCCTGCGAGGCCGCGACCATCGCGCGCAGGTTGGCTTCGGCTGCCGGCACCGGCAGGCCGCGCAGGCCGTCGTTGGCGCCCAGTTCGATGACGACGACGTCGGGCTTGTGCTGCGCGATCAGGGCCGGCAGGCGCGCACGCCCGCCGCTGGTGGTTTCGCCGCTGATGCTGGCGTTGACCACGTTGGCCGCGATCTTTTCGGTCCGGAGTTTGCGGTCGAGCAGGGCGACCCAGCCCGCACCGCGCGCGATGCCGTATTCGGCCGACAGGCTGTCGCCCACCACCAGCACGGTTTTTGGTGCAGAATAGGCGTTCGCCGATGCTGCCATCATCGTCAATACGAGGCTCGCGCCGACAGTCAAATTTTTAAGAAAAGCTAGCATGCGTGATCATCCCGAAGCATTCAAGAGTAACGACATCGTGGACGCGGCCAGCACGCACAAGGCGCCCGCGATCCAGGTAAAAGGCCTGTCGAAGAAGGTGGCCGACGCCAGCGGCGAGCTCACCATCCTGCAAGACATCGATTTTACAGTGGGAGCGGCCGAGACGCTTGCCCTGGTCGGCGCGTCCGGCTCGGGCAAGTCCACCCTGCTTGGCCTGCTGGCGGGCCTGGATACGCCGTCGTCCGGTACGGTGCTGCTCGATGGCACCGATATCTTCGCGCTCGACGAAGATGGCCGCGCGGCCTTTCGCAAGGAGAAGCTGGGTTTCGTGTTCCAGTCGTTCCAGCTGCTGGCCCACCTGACTGCGCTCGAGAACGTGATGCTGCCGCTTGAACTGCGCGGCGACGCCAATGCCCGCGACAAGGCCACCGCCATGCTCGGGCGCGTGGGCCTGTCCAGCCGCCTGAAGCATTATCCGAAATTCCTGTCTGGCGGCGAGCAGCAGCGTGTCGCCCTGGCGCGCGCATTCGTGACGGAGCCGCCGTTGCTGTTTGCCGACGAACCCACCGGCAGCCTGGATGCGGCGACCGGCGAAGCGGTGATCCAGCTGATGTTCGAACTGAATCGCGAGCGCGGGTCGACGCTGGTGCTGGTGACGCACGATCCTGCCATGGCCGCGCGTTGCGGGCGCACCATCACGATCGCGGCCGGGCGCCTGGCGTAAAGGGCGCCGGTAACGTCGATCGCCGCTTCGGCCCACGACCCGAGCACAGCGTTACCGCGGAGGCGACACCTGCGCGGGATTGACGTGCCGGCAACCCGTGCCGCCTTCGCGCCTAACGGCTGTGCGCCGCTTCCTTCACCAGCCGGTTCAATACCTTGCGCACGGCTGCCGGCAATTCGCCCGCCGTCATTCCGATCGGCCCCACGCCTTCGTCGACCAGCGCATCGGCCGCCGCCCCGTGGATCCAGGTCGCCGCGGCTGCCGCTTCCCATCCCGGCCAGCCCTGTGCCAGCAATGCCCCGCACAGGCCTGCCAGCACATCGCCACTGCCCGGCGTGGCCAGGCCGGCATTCCCGGTCGGGTTGATCAGCACGTCGCCATCGGGACGTGCGATCACGCTGCCGGACCCTTTCAGGATCACGGTCGCATTCATGCGCAGCGCCATCTCGCGCGCCGACTCCAGCCGGTCCGCCTGCACCACCGCGGGCGTCATGCCCAGCAGGCGCGCGCCTTCCAACGGGTGCGGCGTCAGGATGGCCGGCGCGGTGCGCTGCGCCAGGCGCGATTGCAGGTCGGGGCTGGCGCCGATCAGGTTGAGCGCGTCGGCGTCGAGCACCAGCGGGCTGTCGCTGTCCAGCGCCCTGGCCAGCACGCGGATCGCGTCGGCCGAATCACCCATGCCGGGGCCGAGCACCAGCGTGCGGCCAAAGAAGTCGAGGTCGTCGGCGCGCCTGAACATGAGTTCGGGCTGGCTGCTGTCATAGCCAGCCGGCTCGCCGATCGCCGCCACGAACACGCGCCCGGCGCCGGCGAACAGCGCGCCGCGCGCGGCCAGCACCGGCGCGCCGGCCATGCCGTGGGCGCCGCCCACCACGGCGACGTCGCCGAAGCTGCCCTTGTGGGTGTTCTGGCGGCGCGCGACCAGGTGCGCGGCGAACAGCGTCGGCGTGGACAGGGACGCGGTCGACTGCGGTCCGTCGGCCCGGTCGACCCCGAGCCCGTCGACCGTGACCCGGCCGGCGTGGTCGCGGCCATCGGCCGTGTGCAGCCCGGGCTTGTCGCCCAGGAAGGTGATGGTATGACTGGCGCGTACCGCGACGCCGTCCGGGCCGATCACATTGCCGGTATCGGCGTCCAGGCCGCTCGGCACGTCGAGGGCCAGGACCGGGCAGTTCAGCGCGTTCACGCCGTCCACCAGTTCGCGGTGCGTATCGGCGAGGGGACGTTCGAGCCCGATGCCGAACAGGCCGTCGATGGCCAGCGCCCACTCGGCGTCGGGTGGCAGCATGTCGATCCAGCCGACAGTGCCGGCGCGTGCGCGGTCGTAGGCGGCGGCAGTCTCGGTGGACGCGTCGCGCTGGCCGGGCAGGTGCAGGACGGTGACGTCGATGCCGGTATCGGCCAGGTTGGCGGCCACCTCGAGCGCGTCGCCGCCATTGTTGCCGGGGCCGGCCAGCACCAGCACCGGCGCGTCGCGCCGCTCACCCAACAGCGCTAGGGCGGCGTCGGATCCGGCCCGGCCGGCACGTTGCATCAGGGCGCCGGTATCCAGGCCGGCGCCGGCGTGTTGTTCGATGGTGCGCAGTTGCGCGACCGTGTACAGACGTTGTTCCATATGTGTTCGTTTCCTGTGAGGGTCTCGTTTGCATTGTCGTGCATTCGCGCCAACGTTGTCGCTACAATAGGCGCTTCGATGGCTACAGCAGGAGCAGGGCATGGACTGGCAGTTCTGGATCGACCGCGGCGGCACCTTCACCGACATCGTGGCGCGCGCGCCGGACGGCCAGCTCGTCACGCACAAGCTGCTGTCCGAAAACCCCGAGGCGTACCGCGACGCCGCGCTCGCCGGCATCCGCCACCTGCTGGGTGCATCGGACCAGGCCATCGAGGCTGTGAAGATGGGCACCACGGTGGCGACCAACGCGCTGCTCGAGCGCAAGGGCGAACCGACCGCGCTGGCGATCACGCGTGGCTTTCGCGATGCGCTGCGCATCGCCTACCAGAACCGTCCGCGCCTGTTCGACCGCCACATCGTGCTGCCCGAGCTGCTGTACGCGCAGGTCATCGAGATCGACGAGCGCATGGGCGCTCACGGCGACATCGTGCAGCCGCTCGACGAGGCGGCTGCGCGCCAGGGCCTGCAGGCCGCGTTCGACGCCGGCTTGCGCTCGCTGGCGATCGTGTTCATGCACGGCTACCGCCACACCGCGCATGAAGCCGCGGTAGCGCGCATCGCGCGCGAAGTCGGCTTTACCCAGGTGTCGGTGTCGCATGAGGTGAGCCCCATGATGAAACTGGTCGCGCGGGGCGACACCACCGTGGTCGACGCCTACCTGTCGCCGATCCTGCGCCGCTATGTCGACCAGGTCGCGGGCGAGCTGCCCGGCGTGAATGTGCAGTTCATGCAGTCGAACGGCGGCCTGACCAATGCGCGCGCATTCCAGGGCAAGGACAGCATCCTGTCCGGCCCCGCCGGCGGCATCGTCGGCATGGTGCGCGCCAGCCGCCTGGCCGGCTTCGAGCGCGTGATCGGCTTCGACATGGGCGGAACCTCGACCGACGTCTCGCATTTCTCGGGCGAATTCGAGCGTGTGTTCGAGACCCAGGTGGCCGGCGTGCGCATGCGCGCGCCGATGATGAGCATCCATACCGTGGCCGCCGGCGGTGGCTCGATCCTGCATTTCGATGGCAGCCGCTACCGCGTGGGGCCGGACAGCGCCGGCGCTAATCCGGGCCCGGCCAGCTACCGGCGCGGTGGCCCGCTGGCCGTCACCGACTGCAACGTCATGCTGGGCAAGGTGCAGCCGGCTTACTTCCCGCGGCTGTTCGGCGCGAAAGGCAACGAGCCGCTCGACGCCGACGCCGTGCGTGCGCGCTTCGCCGCGCTGGCCGACGAGGTGGAACAGGCCACCGGCGAACGGCCCACGCCGGAAAGTGTCGCCGAAGGGTTCATCCAGATCGCGGTCGGGAACATGGCCAACGCGATCAAGCAGATCTCGGTGCAGCGCGGCCACGACGTGACGGAATACGCGCTGACCAGTTTTGGCGGCGCCGGCGGCCAGCATGCCTGCCTGGTGGCGGACGCGCTGGGCATGAAGACGGTGTTCATCCATTCGCTGGCCGGGGTGCTGTCGGCCTACGGCATGGGCCTGGCCGACCAGAGCGCGATGCGCGAGCAGGCGGTCGAAGAAAAACTGTCCAGTTCGGGATTGGCCGCGCTGGCTGGGCGCCTGGCCGGCCTTGGCGCTGCGGCGCGCACGCAGTTGCTGGAGCAGGGCGTGGCGCGCGACCGGATCGAGCTGGTCGAGCGCGTCCACCTGCGCTACGAGGGTACCGATTCGGCGCTGGTGGTGCTGCACGCCGACCTGGCCGGCATGCAGGCTCAGTTCGAGCAGGCCTACAAGCGCCGTTATTCTTTCCTGATGCCGGCGCGCGCACTGATCGTCGAGGCGGTATCGGTGGAGGCCATCGGCCGCTCGGATGCGCCACCCGAGCAGCCGGTTGCCGGCGCCGCGCCGGATGCCCCACCGGCGCCGCAGGAAACCGTGCGCATGTACAGCGGCGCCGGCTGGCACGATACCGGCGTCTACGCGCGCCGCGCGCTGGCGCCCGGTCACGTGGTGCGCGGCCCGGCGATCGTCGCCGAGGACAATGCGACCACGGTGGTGGAGCCGGGCTGGCGGGCAACGGTCACGCCCTACAACCACCTGGTGCTGGAGCGGGTCGACGCCCTGCCCGAGCGGCGCGCGATCGGCACCACGGCCGACCCGGTGATGCTCGAAATCTTCAATAACCTGTTCATGTCGATCGCCGAGCAGATGGGCCTGCGCCTGCAGAACACGGCGCACTCGGTCAACATCAAGGAACGCCTCGACTTCAGCTGCGCGATCTTCGACCATGACGGCAATCTCGTCGCGAACGCGCCGCACATGCCGGTGCACCTGGGATCGATGGGCGAGTCGATCAAGACCGTGATGCGCGAGAACGCCGGCCGCATGCGCGCCGGCGACGTGTTCATGCTCAACGACCCGTACAACGGCGGCACCCACCTGCCCGACGTGACGGTCATTTCTCCGGTGTTCGACGAAGCCGGCGTCGACATCCTGTTCTACGTCGGCTCGCGCGGCCACCACGCCGACATCGGCGGCACCACGCCGGGCTCGATGCCGCCCGATTCCAGCCACATCGAGCAGGAGGGCGTGTTGATCAACAATTTCAAGCTGGTCGACGGCGCCGATGGCGTGCTGCGCGAAGACGCCGCCCGCGCGCTGCTGCAAGGCGCGCGCTACCCGGCGCGCAATCCCGACCAGAACCTGGCCGACCTGCGCGCCCAGGTGGCCGCCAACGGCAAGGGCGTGGAAGAGCTGCACAAGATGGTGGCGCACTTCGGCCTGGACGTCGTGCGCGCCTACATGGGCCACGTGCAGGACAACGCCGAGGAAGCCGTGCGGCGGGTGATCTCGGCCCTCAAGGACGGCAGCTACCACTACGCGCTCGACAACGGCGCCCACATCGACGTGGCGATCCGGGTCAACCGCGATGCGCGCAGCGCCGAGATCGACTTTACCGGCACGTCCGGCCAGCTGCCCAACAACTTCAATGCGCCGTCAGCGGTCTGCATGGCGGCGGTGCTGTACGTGTTCCGTACGCTGGTGGACGACGAGATTCCCCTCAACGCCGGCTGCCTGAAGCCGCTGAAGGTGATCATCCCGCCCGGCTCGATGCTCAACCCCCACTACCCAGCGTCGGTCGTGTCGGGCAATGTCGAAACCTCGACCTGCATCACCAATGCGCTGTACGGCGCACTGGGCGTGATGGCGGCCAGCCAGGGCACGATGAACAACTTCACGTTCGGCAATGCCCGCTACCAGTACTACGAAACGATCTCGGGCGGCTCGGGCGCCGGGGAGGGGTTCGACGGCACCGATGTCGTGCAGACCAATATGACCAACTCGCGGCTGACCGATCCCGAAATCCTGGAGTTCCGCTTCCCGGTCAGGCTGGACAGCTACGCGATCCGCCCGGGCTCGGGCGGGGCGGGGCGCTGGCATGGCGGCAACGGGGGCGTGCGCAGGCTGCGCTTCCTGGAACCGATGACGGCGGCGATCCTGTCGAACAACCGCATCCACGCGCCGTTCGGGATGGCCGGCGGTGCACCTGCCGAACGCGGGCGCAACAGCGTCGAACGCGCCGATGGCAGCGTGGAGGAGCTGGGCCATATCGGCAAGACGGACATGGGTATCGGCGATGTGTTCGTGATCGAAACGCCGGGCGGGGGAGGGTACGCAGCGCCGTCGGCCTAGCCAGCGCGCAAGGCGTCATGCCATTTTCGCCCTCGGGCCGCTGCTCATCGATAGCAACGGCTCGAAAAATGTGCGCTCAGGGTTTGCGAAACACGATCGCATGCTGGATCGGCAGCGATTCGATGCTGCGTTCCCACTTCAGGCCATGCGCCTCGGCTTCACGCCGTATCTGCGGCTTGCTCATCTTGTGCAGCGGCTTGATCGCGACTGCCGGATCCTCGGCCCGATACTCGACGAAGACGACGCGCCCGCCGGGCTTCAGGGCGCCGACGATGCTGTCGAGGACCTCCGAGGGATAGGCAAGCTCGTGATAGACATCGACCATGATTGCCAGGTCGACGCTGGCTGGCGGCAGCTTGACGGTGGTGTCGCTGCCCAGCACCGAGACCACGTTGCGCACGCCGCGCTTTACCATCTGGCTGTCGAGCATCCCGATCATTTCCGGCTGCACGTCGACTGCATATACACGCCCGCCAGGCCCGACCTGTTTTGCCAGCTGCCAGGTGTAGTAGCCGGTGCCGGCGCCAATGTCGGCCACCGTCATGCCGGGTGCCAGTGCCAGTTCGCGCAGAAGCAATTCAGGCCGTTCCTCGCGTGCGCGGCTTTCGCGCTCGAGCCATTGCGCGCCCTCCCATCCCATCACGCCGGCGATCTCGCGGCCCATGTAGCGCTTGCCGATGCCATCCGGGCTGGGTACGATGCGTTCATAGCGCGCAACGGCGGACGGGGTTTGTGCCGCGGCATCGACACTGGCAAATGACAGCAGTGTCAGCGCCGACAAGCCGGCCAGCAGGATGGGTAGTGCACGGTAGGTATGACGGGTGGGGCAATTGCGCGAGCGGGTGCGGTGCATGATCGGTTTCCGTTAGATGTCGCTGCCTGCAATAGTGCAGGCCGGCTTGCCGTGAATGGGAATGATCAGTGTAGCTGCGTTGGCTGCGCGAGGCGCGTTGTTCGCTAGTTTGAGCAGACGTAGTTTCATGTAGCGTTAAAGGCGTCCGTATGACGTGGCTGGCAACAGCGCACTGTAGGTGTCAATCAAATTCAGTGAATCTTATCGGAGCCGCCCCGACGCGATATTCAGTTCATAAGGGAGTGTTTCCGACTGTTTTAGTCCGGACCGGTGCGAGCGCGATGGAAGTCGGTTTTGGAGTTGTCTTCATGGTCCAGATCGCGCTGCTGGTGATCTTGCCAACCACACTCGCAGGGTAGGTTATCGGAAAATGATATTCGCGATAACTCTTCCAAGGCGCGGCGCGGCAGGGACAGCACATAACTGATAGGACTAGGGGTGGAGTTACCTTCGCACGACACGTTGAGTAGGTTCTTGGCTGCCGCAGCGGCTGTTGGATGTTCACCCTAGCGAGCTGCTGTGCTAGTCGAATGGCTAGGTTCGGCTAAGAGCCGGCATTCATCACTTGCGAAGGAAGAGAGATGTTTAGAACCGGAGTTGTAACGGTATTAAGTAGGATGAGCCGGCGTGTGGTAGTGGTTCAGCAACTGAAAAATTGACTGGGAAATAATGAGTCTGTTTCGTATCGGAATTTTGCTATTTGCTTGCGCGCCAAGACTGCTTGAAGCGCAGACATTGTCTAACGCCAGCGACGTCGTCACTGGCACCTATAGTTACCGCATTGATGCGGAAAGTGTGGAACAGCTGGGTGACACGGTTTGTTTTTATCCGCTTCCCAGTTCTCGGTTTCGACATTCCAGACCACCTAATGATCCGAGAATAATGTGGTTTTGTTTCGCGAATACCGAGGATGCGAAACGCATGCTTCATATTCCACGCGAGGCTGAGATAAAGGAGTGTGGATTAGAGGGGCAGGCTACCGTGGAGATCAACGAGCACCAGACCGCCAAGGAAGATACGGATGGTTATGATGTAGTACGCCTTTTAACCGTACAGAAGGTTAGCAAGACGGAGCATCTTCCCTGCCCACGCTGAATGTCTGCTCTGGTTCGCTCCGGATGCTCTCATGAACCGCGAAGATATAACGATTTGTTGAGGTCCGCTTTGCGTCGATAGCGGAAATACAAAAGAACCCTCTAACGCCGGCATGAAGGCGGTCGTCTTGACGGATTGATGTTTAGCGTTCTCCCCGCAGCGCGTTGACAAGCTGATGGCCTGGAACTGGCTGCAGCAGATCACGCCTTATGCCAGCAAGGCGCGCGCAAGCTGCGGCGACGCGCGGTATAGCGGTACGTAACCGCGCAACAGAATTTGTGTGCTGCGCCGGTACGCGGCGCTGTGCACGCGCAGTCCGTCGTTATCGCGTTTCACGACGATGGTGGTGTCCAGGATTCCGGCCGGGTTTTCGATCGAAACGCCGATATCCGCGAACGTGTCCGTCGTCGCTTCCAGCCCGTGCGCCACTTTTTGTGCGACCGATCCGGGGATCAGTGCCGCCGCCGCGAGGCAGCAACCACCGGAAACTGCCATCGATCCGTGTCCCGCCTGTGGCGTGAAATATCGCACCGCGATGTTGCCGCCCATTCGCGGCGGCGCGACGAGGCAGATCTTCGGGATCGTTTCGCTGCGTTCCAGTTCGGCTGCCGTCATCAAGCCACCATCGCGGCGGGTCAGGCCCATACACAAGCCGGCTTGCACCCACACGGCGCGCAGACGCGCCTTGAACACCGGGTCTGCATCGAGATCGCGAACCGGTTCGTGCCCTGTCTTGCCAAAGTCGCTGGCAGCGCAGATTACCATCGGCACCGCCACGTCAACACACGACACATGCATGCCGTCGATGAGGTCGATCACCGCGCCGGTCGGCAGCAGCTTGCCGGTTTTCGGGCCGGTCGGCGCTTGCATGAACAGGTCGACGGCGGGATAGGCGCCGTCGACGCCGGGAATGTCGGCGTCAAGCAGACGCCCGTCTGCGCAATACTCCATCCGGGACACCGTGATCACGCCGGTATTCGTATTGCGGATCCGGACCTCGGCCTTGCCAAGGTCTGGTACGGCAATCAAGCCCATGTCGATGGCCCATAGCTGCAGTGCCGAGGACATATTGCCGCAGTTCACACTCCAATCAACGCCGTCGTGATCGCTTGCGAGTTGGGCCAGGGTACTGACGATGACCGTCGCACCGTTTTCGGTTGCCGTTTCCGCGAAAAAAACTTTATTGCTGGTTGGCCCGCCGCGTCCGAGGCCAGTGAGCTGCTTGTTGTGTTCATTCGTCCCCGCAAGCGGCGCGCCCATCAAATGGCGCAGCAGTTCCTCTTTTAAATGGATATCAGTGGGCGCGCTGTCCGCCCACAGCACGAGCCCGGTCGAAGTGCCGCCGCGCATATGGTGAACAGGAAATTCAATGACGCCGTGCTGCGTACGTGGACGGAATGCGTCGCGAAAAGAGGAAGCGATCGGCATGGGCACTCCACTGGAAAACGCCGATTATCGCAGGCCCATTCGTCCATTCGGCGACACGGGTGCAGCAGTATGGAAGGTCCTGCCGCATGATTGATCGCCTGGCTGATCAACGAGTTTTTGGGATACTTGAACTGAAATACGGTAATCATATGGCGAACAAGGCCGAATCATTACTAATGCCGTTCCTGGAGATTCTCGCTGGATTTCGTAATAGTGGCCGGCAGTCACTGGCGCGGTAAAATGCGCTGGGCGCTGGTGGCGCCCGCGTGTGCAACAGAGAAGGAATTACCATGGCAAAGAAAGAAGAACTCGACGACGAGACGCTGGCGCTGATCCAGTGGTGCATCGAGGTAGAAGGTTTCCTGGTCGCAGGGGGCGCAACCGTGAAGGAAGCCCAGGACCATATCGAAGAGCAGGTCGAATGGTTTACCGATCAGTATTACGATGGCTTGACGCCCGAGGAGGCCGCCAAGGAGGCGCTGGCTTGAGGAAGCCGTGGGCCGGCGCGGACACCCATGCCTGGCGCCGGCATCCAATCTGCCAGGAGCCCGTCAAGGAATGTATGCAAGGTAAATAGTTTAGTTGGTTTCTCATCGCGGCACTTGTTTTCGACCAGGCTGGCACGATGTCCGGTTCATGCTCAAACAGAAACTGAACTGGAAGCGTCCGCTGTTCTACGTTCTTCTGCCGATCTTTTTCGTCATGGCTTTCCTTGGCTTTCCGCTGCCGGTTGCGCCGCCTCCGGCAACCAGGCCTGCGCAGGAACAAGCTGTCGTGGTGAAGAAAAAGAAAAAGCGTGTTGGACTGGTACGCCCCGATGACGATCCGCGCGATGGCAAGTCCTGACCGTCTGCTGCTCGTGCATTGGCGGGAAGATGGACCAGCCGCGCCGGCTTCACGCGTCCAAGCATCGTCTCGCCGTCATACTGTGGCCGTGCATCGTCGTGCATGTGCCCTTGAATCGCACGACCGGTTGATCACCCCTGCCGTGGCGCACCAGCGCCCACGACCGCGCGGGCCAGAGGCTGCCCGCCTGCCGGACGCCCCAGGGTAACCGTCATGCAGCCCCGATACCGTACTTGCGCCGCGCCGCCTGGTATTCATCCTCCAGCGCGGCCAGGCGCGGATGCTGGGCATCCTGGGCCCTGATCCCGTCCAGCAGGCCGGCCGCGGTTTCGCCCAGCGGATGGTCCCAGCCGAGCTCGTTCACCTGGCGCAGGATGCCGCCGGCGGTGGCGATCATCACCTGCAGGTTGCGCGGTGCGATGTGCAGCGCCTCCATCAGCGTCTGCACGGCGCCGCGCACGTCGCCCATATTGCGCTTCTCGTCGGCCACGCCGAGCAGGATCTGGGCCTGCGCGCGCAGCTGCTGGCCCATGCCGTCCACCAGGTCGGTGCGGCCGGCCCTGGCGAATACGCCCATGGCCTGTTCGGGCGACACGCCGCTGCCGCTGTCGTTCACCACCGTCATCAGGACGCTCGAGGCCTGCTCGTCCATCTGGTGCTCGAGGCAGGCCCTGGCCATGTCCATCTTGATGTTGGGCGACAGGCCGCTGCCCGCGCTGGCCGCGCTGACCGCATTGACGGCGCTTTGCAGTTCGGCTGCCGCCGCGCCGGCGTTGCCGGTCTTGTCCAGCAGGAGTGCATTGGCGTAGGAGCGGCAGGCGTCGAAGGCGGCGTCGCCGCGGTTGGTGCGTTCGAGCTCGCGCACCACGCCGGTGGCCTGCAGCAGGTCGCCGCGTGTCACCAGCGTCTTGATCAGGTTGACGTGGTCTTCGGGATCGCGAAATTCGGAATACCTTGCCTTGCTCACCACCTGCCTGAACGATTTCTCGGCCGCTTCCAGGTCGCCCGTCGCCAGCGCCACTTCGCCCAGCCGGCGCAGGCGCCGCACCACGTGTGGCGACACCGCCACCGCGTCCTGCAGCACCTTGCGCGCCAGTTCCGGCTCGCCTTCGGATTCGAGGCAGCGCGCCAGCAGATCGTAGGCCGCCATCAGGCGCGGATTCGACTGCAGCAGCTCCTGCAGGATGGTGCGCGCGTCGTCCTTCTGGCCCAGCGCGAACAGGGCGCGCGCCAGGCCCAGGATGGCCCAGCCGAGCGGGCGCTGGGTGAGCACCTCGCGGTACACGTCGGCCGCCTCGCGGTGTTCGTTCAGGTTGAGGTGCAGGTCGGCGCGGATGCGTGCGAAATCGAAGGCGTAGCGTGGCTGCGCGGCCTGGCCTTCGGCGCAGGTGCGGATCGCTTCGCGCAGGCGCCCGGCGGCGGCCAGTTGCCAGGCCGGCAGCAGGGCGCTGCGGCGCTCCAGTGCGCGCTTGATGCGGGTGCTGAGCAGCTCCACCGTGAACGGCTTGAGCACGTAGTCGGTCGGGGTCAGCTCGGCGGCGCTGACCACCTTGTTGTACACGCCCTCCGAGGTCAGCATGATGAAGATGGTCGAGGCCGAGATCAGGTGGTGATGGCGCAGGTCTTCCAGCAGTTGCTGGCCGTCCTGTCCTTCGCCGCTGCTGCTGGCCAGGTCGTATTCGCACAGGATGATGTCGTAGGCGCGGCGTCCGAGCTGCTTGATCGCGGTGTTGGCATTGATCGCGTACTCGACCTTGCTGATCCCGGCCGAGTTCAGCATGTTCTGCAGGCTGGTGCGCATTCCCTGGTTGGGGTCGATGACCAGCACCGCCAGTTGTGAATTGTCTTGTCCGTTCGCTTGCATGTTCGCTCTCGTGTCTGCCGATGGCGGCGCCTGGCGCAGCCGCGCCGATCCAAATATTGTCTACCGTTAAGATACCGGCTCGTTTCAATTCGATCAAGGAAAGCGCGTGAAGATCCCGCCAACCCGTTGCCAGGCTGTCGCAGGGCGCGAGCGAGCGCGGCGCAGGGGCGAGGCTGTATAATAGCGGGCTATCTTCCACCCTAGCAGCCACGCTGCATCAACCGACTGCCCAAGCCATGTTGATTCTGCCGGGTTCCAATGCCCTGTCCGCCTTCCGTAGCCAACGCCTCCTGAGCCAACTGCAAGCCGTCGCCCCGTCGATTGCCGCAGTCCAGGCACGCTACTACCACTTCATCGACAATAGCGCGCCCCTGAGCGTCGACGATACACCGCGCCTGTCGGCCATGCTCACCTATGGCGAGCCGGCCCCGGAAACGCTGTACGAAGGCGTGACCGAGGAGTTCTTCGTGATCCCGCGCCTCGGCACGATTTCGCCATGGGCCTCGAAGGCCACCGACATCGCCCACAACTGCGGCATGACGCACATCCACCGCATCGAGCGCGGCGTGGCCTACACCGTCGTGCTCAAGAGCGGCATCCTGGGCAGCAGCATCGGCGCGGCCAAGAAGCTCTCACATGACGAACTGGGCGCCGTGACGGCGCTGCTGCACGACCGCATGACCGAAACGGTGCTGCGCAGTGCCGACGACGCGAAGCAGCTGTTCGACGAACTCGAAGGCCGCGCGCTCGAATCGATCGACGTGCTGGGGCAGGGCCGCGACGCGCTGCTGCGCGCGAATACCGAACTCGGTCTGGCGATGTCGATCGACGAAATCGACTACCTGAACGACGCGTTCACGAAAGCGCAGCGCAACCCGACCGACGTCGAACTGATGATGTTCGCCCAGGCCAACAGCGAGCATTGCCGCCACAAGATCTTCAACGCCGACTGGATCATCGACGGCGTCAAGCAGGACAAGTCGCTGTTCGGCATGATCAAGAACACGCACCAGCTCAACCCGCGCGGCACCGTTGTCGCCTACAGCGACAACTCGTCGATCATCGAAGGCGACGTCGCCACGCGCTTCTTCCCGCGCGACGGCCAGGAATACGGCGCGTCGACCGAACTGGTTCATACCCTGATGAAGGTCGAGACCCACAATCACCCGACCGCGATCTCGCCGTTCGCGGGCGCCTCGACCGGCGCCGGTGGCGAAATCCGCGACGAAGGCGCGACCGGCCGCGGCGCCAAGCCGAAAGCGGGCCTGACCGGCTTCACGGTGTCGAACCTGCTCCTGCCGGACGCCCAGCGTCCGTGGGAGAACGCGTCGGACGTGACCGCGTCGGCACGCGTCGACGCCGTCTACGGCAAGCCGGAACGCATCGCTTCGCCGCTGCAGATCATGATCGACGGCCCGATCGGCGGCGCCGCCTTCAGCAATGAATTCGGCCGTCCGGTGCTGGCCGGTTACTTCCGTACCTACGAACAGAATGTCGGCGCCGCCAACGCGGTGTATGGCTACCACAAGCCGATCATGATCGCCGGCGGCATCGGCAACATCTCGGCCAAGCACACGCACAAGGACGACATCCCGCCGGGCAGCCTGCTGATCCAGCTGGGCGGCCCCGGCATGCGCATCGGCATGGGCGGCAGCGCCGCCTCGTCGATGGCGACCGGCACCAACACCGCCGACCTCGATTTCGATTCGGTCCAGCGCGGCAACCCCGAGATGGAGCGCCGTGCCCAGGAAGTCATCAACGGCTGCTGGCAGCTCGGTGACAAGAACCCGATCATCTCGATCCACGACGTCGGCGCCGGCGGCCTGTCCAACGCCTTCCCCGAAATCGTCAACGACGCCAAGCGCGGCGCGATTTTCGAACTGCGCAGGGTGCCGCTGGAAGAGAGCGGCCTGGCGCCAAAAGAAATCTGGTCGAACGAGTCGCAGGAGCGCTATGTGATGGCGATCGCGCCGGCCGACCTGCCGGTGTTCGCCGCCCTGTGCGAGCGCGAACGCGCGCCGTTCGCCGTGGTCGGTACCGCCACCGAAGAGCGCCAGCTGCGCCTGATCGACGACCAGGCAGCGAGTGATGCCTTGAAGGCGCCGGTCGACATGCCGATGGACGTCCTGCTCGGCAAGCCGCCGAAGATGACCCGCGACGTCGCACACGTGGCGTATTCGTTCCCGGCGATCGACCTCACCGGTATCGAACTGGAGGAGGCGGCGCGCCGCGTGCTGCTCAATCCGACCGTGGCCGACAAGTCGTTCCTGATCACCATCGGCGACCGCACGGTCGGCGGCACCACCGTGCGCGACCAGATGGTCGGCCCGTGGCAGGTCCCGGTGGCCGATTGCGCCGTCACCGCGCTGGCCTTCGAGGGCTTCGTCGGCGAGGCGATGGCAATGGGCGAGCGTACCCCGCTGGCCGTGATCGACGCCGCCGCGTCGGGCCGCATGGCCGTCGGCGAGGCGATCACCAACATCGCCGCCGCGGCGATCAAGGACATCTCGGACATCAAGCTGTCGGCCAACTGGATGGCGGCCTGCGGCCAGCCGGGCCAGGACGCCGCATTGTTCGACACCGTGAAGGCGGTGGGCATGGAACTGTGCCCGGCACTGGGCGTGTCGATCCCGGTCGGCAAGGATTCGCTGTCGATGCGCACCACCTGGAACGATGATGGCCAGGCCAAGGCCGTCATCTCGCCGGTGTCGCTGATCGTGTCGTCGTTCGCGCCGGTCACGGACGTGCGCCGTTCGCTGACGCCGCAACTGCGCACCGATCTGGGCGAGACCGCGTTGATCCTGGTCGATCTGGGCCGCGGCAAGAACCGCCTGGGCGCCTCGATTCTGGCGCAGGTGACGCAGCAACTGGGCGACACGGCGCCGGATGTCGATTCGCCGCAAGACCTGAAAGCGTTCTTCAACGCGATCCAGGCGCTCAATAGCGACGGCAAGCTGCTGGCCTACCACGACCGCTCGGACGGCGGCCTGTTCGCGACGCTGGCCGAGATGGCCTTCGCCGGCCGCGCCGGCGTGTCGGTCAACCTCGACATCCTGACCATGGAAGGCGAACACGCCTCGGACTGGGGCGACGCGAAGAACTGGGCCGGGCAGGTGGCCGAGCGCCGCAACGAGATGACGCTGCGCGCTCTGTTCAGCGAAGAACTGGGCGCGGTGATCCAGGTGCGCGAGCAGGACAAGAGCGCGGTGATGAATGTGCTGCGCGAAGGTGGCCTGGGCGCCTGCAGCCACATCATCGGCAAACTGAACGACCGCGGCGCGATCGAATTCACGCGCGACGCCAAGGTGATCTACAGCCAATCGCGCAGCAGCCTGCACCGCCTGTGGAGCGAGACCAGCTGGCGCATCGCACGCCTGCGCGACAACCCGGCCTGCGCCGACGCCGAATACGATCGTTTGCTGGACGAGCTCGACATCGGCATGACGCCGAAGGTCAGCTTCAACCTGGACGACGATGTGGCAGCGCCGTTCATCGCCAAGGGCGTGCGTCCGCGCGTGGCGATCCTGCGCGAGCAGGGCGTCAACTCGCACATCGAGACCGCCTGGGTGATGCACCAGGCCGGTTTTGCCGCGATCGACGTGCACATGAGCGACCTGATCGCCGGGCGCGCCAAGCTGGACGACTTCCACGGCATCATCGCGGTCGGCGGCTTCTCGTATGGCGACGTGCTGGGCGCGGGCGAGGGCTGGGCCAAGACCATCCTGTTCAATCCGCAGCTGTCGGACGGGTTCGCCAAGTTCTTCGCGCGTCCGGACACCTTCGGCCTGGGCGTGTGCAACGGCTGTCAGATGATGAGCAACCTGAAGTCGATCATTCCGGGCGCGCACGCGTGGCCGAAGTTCACCCGCAACAAGTCGGAACAGTTCGAAGCGCGCTTCGGCATGGTCGAGGTGCTCGATTCGCCGTCGATCTTCTTCGACGGCATGGCCGGCACCCATGCGCCGATCGCGATCGCGCACGGCGAAGGTTTCGCCGACTTCTCGCTGACAGGCGACTTCAACGCCGCCCACAAGGCGATGCGCTTCGTGAACAACCGGGGCGAGGCGACCGAGACGTATCCGTTCAACCCGAACGGTTCGCCAGGCGGGCTGACGTCGGTGACCACCGACGACGGCCGCTTCACGGTGCTGATGCCGCACGCCGAGCGCGTGTTCCGCGGCGTCGTGCATTCGTGGGCGCCGGAATCGTGGAACGATGCGTCGCCGTGGATGCGCATGTTCCGCAATGCGCGCAAGTGGGTTGGCTGATGCGCTGACGCACATTAAGAGAACGCCTCTTCGGAGGCGTTTTTTTTGGCCGTCGCGATGAGCAGGAATGGATACGGAGGATCTGGCGAGCGGACCCGTCAGCAACGCCTAAAAAAGTAACTAACCAACAGGGTGCGAATGGGAAGTGCAAGTGCAGCGAGCAAGCGCCGGGGCCGCGACTTCGCACATTCCTCTACTTGGCCACCATCCCACTAAATCACCATGCCACTGAATCACCAGGCCACTGAAGTCACCAGGCCACTAAAGTCACCAGGCATCAGAGAGCAGGGCAGCGCATGCATGCATGCCGCCGTCGCGACGCCTCCATTCGGAGCGCCAAGGCATCCTGGTTGGCGCGAAGGCGGTCCGCTCTGCATCGCACCTGATCCGGCCCGACAATGCCGACAACAAAAGCGACCGACGTAAAAAAGCGCGCCCTCGGGAGTAATGGCGTTCAGTTAGCAAAATCGTTCGTCCATTAACCTAAAAACCGTCATTCCCGCGCAGGCGTCGCCAAGGCGGGAGAATCCAAGTTTGATGCGTACCACTGCATGAAAATGGAGCAGTGATGGAAGCAAACCTGGATTCCCGCCTACGCGGGAATGACGGTCTTAAAGCTCATGAAGAAATGAATTCAGCTAACTGAACAGCATTACCCCCTCGGGAGCGCTTCTTGCAAACCGTCTGAAACGATTACTGTACCTTGGCCTTCTTGACCAGGCTTTCGCGGTAAGCAGCCAGCTGGGTCTGCTGCAGCTGCTCGGCGACGCGCTGCTTGACTTCTTCCAGTGGCGGCACCTTGGCGGCGCGCACGTCTTCCAGCTTGATGACGTGGAAACCGAACTGCGACTTCACCGGGGTCTCGGTGATGGCGCCTTTTTGCAGGGCGACCATGGCTTTCGAGAACTCAGGCACATAGGTCGCGGCGCTTGCCCAACCCAGGTCGCCGCCGTTCTGCGCGCTGCCGTCCTTCGACTGCTTGGCCAGATCTTCGAACTTCGCGCCGCCTTTCAGCTTGGCGATGATGTCTTTGGCAGTGGCTTCGCTATCGACCAGGATGTGGCGTGCGTGGTATTCCTTGTCGCCGATGGCGGACTTGATCTTGTCGTACTCGGCCTTGATGTCGGCATCCTTGACCGGGTTCTTCTTGACGTAGTCGGCCAGCATCGCATTGATGATGATGCTCTGGCGGGCGTTGTCGATGGCAGCCTTGACGTCGGTGCGGCCGCCGATGTTCTGCTTGTCGGCTTCCTGGATCAGGACTTCGCGGCTGATCAGGTCTTTCTTGATCGCTTCACGCAGTTCTGGCGAATCGGTGGCGCGGCCTTGCGCGACGACTTGCTTGACCAGCTGGTCGACCCGCGCTTGCGGAATCGCCTTGCCATTCACGGTTGCAGCGTTTTGCGCGAGTACAGGCAGGGCAACCAATGCGGTCATGGCTAACAACAGGCGGGCTGGCTTCAAAATCATTATTCAGATCCTATGTAAACTCGAAAAATATCGCCGCAGGCGACGAATGCCGGCGCCATGCAAGCGCCGGTGTTCAGCATATCTTACTGCACCTTTGCCTTCTTGACCATTTGCTCCTGGAAGTCACGCAGCTTGTCCTGGGTGAGCGCTTCCGAGATCTGCGGCTTGACTTCTTCCAGGCCCGGCAGCTTGACGGCGCGGGTGTCGTCCAGCTTGATCACGTGGAAGCCGGCATTGGTCTTGACCGGCACGTCGGTGATCGCGCCTTTCTGCAGCTTGGTGAAGCCGGCCGCGAACTCGGGCGGCAGGGCGTTCGGGGTCACCCAGTCCAGGTCGCCGCCGTTGTTGGCGGTGCCGGTGTCCTTCGAGGTCTTGGCCAGGTCTTCGAACTTGGCGCCGCCCTTGAGCTTGGCGATGGCGGCTTTCGCTTCGTCTTCCGAGCCCAGCAGGATGTGACGCACGTGGTATTCCTTGTCGCCGGTCTGGGCCTTGAACTTGTCGTACTCGGCCTTGATCTCGGCGTCGCCCACCGGGTTCTTCGTGATGTACTCGCGGGCCAGCGCATTCACGACGATCGACTGGCGTGCGTTGTCGATGGCTTCGCGCACGTCGGCCTTTTTATCGTAGCCCTGCTTGACCGCTTCCTGCATCAGCACTTCGCGGGCGATCAGGTCGTCGCGGATGGCCTTGCGCAGTTCCGGCGTGTCGGTCTGGCCCTGGCCCTGGGCCAGGACCTGCTTGACGACGGCATCGGCGCGCGACGACGGGATCGCCTTGCCGTTCACCACGGCGAGGTTCTGAGCGAAAGCAGGCGCCGATGCGACGGCAACGAGAACTAACAGCAGGCGTGCTGGCTTAAAGGTCATGTGGTGTTCCTGTAGCGGGGAAGGTTGCTTGGACGAGATTGGTTTAATTTTTTTGAACAGCAATTTAAATTGTCTGCCAGATTTCTTAAAACTGCCTGAAGCAAGCAGCCTTCAAGCCAGTTCGGAAGGCGCGATCGCGTTGATGGCGAGGGCGTGTACTTCCACCTTGCTGATCATATCGTGCACGGCATCATACACAAGACGATGACGCATGACCAGCGTCGAGCCCTCGAAGCGGTCGGACACGATTTTCACACTGTAATGGCTGCCGCCGGACGCCGCGCCGGCATGGCCGGCATGCAGGTGCGAGTCGTCGGTAATCTCGAGCAGGGTCGGTGCCAGTGCGGTTTCCAGCAGTGCCCGCAGGCGTTCTTGACGGTCTTCGGTGCTCATGCGTCTTCCTCCTTGATATATTTAGACAGCATCATCGTCTGGACCACGATGAATGCAAAGAAAATGCCGGTAAAGCCGAACAGCTTGAAGCTGACCCAGGCGCTGGTATCCGTACGGAACACCACGAACGCCATCAGCAGGTTCAACAGGCCCATGCCGACGAAGAACAGGATCCACACATACCCGAGCTTGTCCCAGACCGGATCGGGCAGCTTGATATTCGCTTCCATCACCGAGCGCATCAGGTTCTTGCGGTAGGCCACCTGCGCGACCAGCAGCGCCAGGGCAAAGGCCCAGTACAAGATGGTCGGCTTCCACTTGATGAACAGGTCGTCGTGGAAATAGATGGTGGCGCCGCCGGCAACCATGATCACGCCCAGCGACAGCCACAGCATGTTGTCGACCTTGCGTCCGCGCGCGATCAGGTAGCCCACCTGCAGCACGGTGGCGATGATCGCCACCGCGGTGGCGAGCAGGATCGCCGACTGGCTTTGCGGTACGGCGCCGCCGGCGACCAGCGGCCCCAGGTACTCGAGCGCCATGCGGTGCGCCCAGTCCTGGTTGCTGTCGCCATATTTATACACGCCGAAGAACAGCAGGACGGGGAACAGGTCGAACAGGAATTTCATCGTACTAGCCCTTTACAGCGGTTCGAACCGCATCGCGGCCGAGTTGATGCAATAGCGCAGGCCGGTCGGCGGCGGGCCGTCGGGGAAGACGTGGCCCAGGTGGGCGTCGCACACGGCGCAGATGATCTCGGTGCGCAGCATGCCGTGGGTGCGGTCGGTCTTCTCGATCACGTTGGCCGGATCGAGCGCCTTGAAATAGCTGGGCCAGCCGCAGCCCGATTCGAACTTGGCGTCGGATTCGAACAGCGGGGTGTCGCAGCATACGCAGTGGTAGATGCCGTGCTCGTGGTGGTCCCAGAATTTGCCCGTGAAGGCGCGTTCGGTGGCCGCGTGGCGGGTCACCTGGTATTCCATCGGGTCGAGCTGCTCGCGCCACTCGGCGTCGGTCTTGGTCACTTTGTCGGTCATGATTGGCTTGTCTCTGGTGGGTCAGGAAGAGCAGCTCACCTCGAGGTGGGCTGCCCAGTCGGGCGGTAGGGCCGCATACGAGGCGTTTTCGGGCTGTTCGTCGAACGGACGCGCCAGCACGGCCTGCAGGCGGGTCACGCCGCTGAAATCGCCGTTCTGCGCCTGTTCGATCGCGGTCTGCGCCAGGTAGTTGCGCAGGATGTACTTGGGATTGACGGCGTTCATGGCCGTGCGCCGTTCGGCGTCGACGCTGCCCTCGACGCGCAGGCGTTCGCGGTAGGTGACGGCCCAGGCGTCGAAGGCGGCGCGGTCGATGAACAGGTCGCGCAGCAGAGCGTCCCCATCCGGGCCGTCGATCTGCAGGTCGCCCAGGCGCCGGAAGAACAGCGTGAAGTCGGCGTGATTGTCCTGCATCAGCTGGAAGGTGGCGTCGAACAGGGTGCTGTCGTCGTCGCGTGTTTCCTTCAGGCCCAGCTTGGCGTGCAGCAGGGCCGCCATGTGGTCGCCAAATGCCGGGCGATATTCGTCCAGCGCCGCTTCGGCGTCTTCGGTCGCGCCGATCAGCGGCAGCAGCGCATTCCCCAGCGCGAAGCAGTTCCAGTGGCCCACCGGCACCTGGTTGGCGTACGAATAGCGCCCGCCCTGGTCGGTGTGGTTGCAGATGTGGCGCATGTCGAAGGCTTCCATGAAGCCAAACGGACCGTAGTCGAGCGTCAGCCCCAGGATCGACATATTGTCGGTGTTCATCACGCCATGCATGAAGCCGACCGCCTGCCAGCCGGCGATCATGCGCCCGGTGCGGCGGGTGACTTCGGCCAGCAATTCCCTGTAGGGATTCGCGGCGTCCTGCAGCTCGGGATAGAAATTGGCGATCACGTAGTCGGCCAGCGTGCGCAGTTCGTCGATGCGTTCGCGCGCGGCCCAGTGCTCGAACGAGCCGAAGCGCACGAACGTCGGCGCCATGCGCGTCACCACAGAGGCTGTCTCGAGCGTCTCGCGCGCCACCGATTGCGGCGAGCCGGTCAGCGTCAGTGCGCGCGTCGTCGGAATGCCGAGTGCGGCCATCGCTTCGGAGCACAGGAATTCGCGGATCGACGAGCGCAGCACGGCGCGGCCGTCGCCCATGCGCGAATACGGCGTGCGGCCGGCGCCTTTCAATTGCAGTTCGATCGGGCCGCTGGCGGTGGCGATGTCGCCCAGCGTGATGGCGCGGCCGTCGCCGAGCTGGCCGGCCCAGACGCCGAATTGATGGCCCGAATACACGGCCGCCAGCGGTTGCGAACGCGCCGCGACCTTGTTGCCGGTAAACACCTCGACGAAATCGGGACGCGCGAGGTCGGCCACATCCAGCCCAACCAGCGCGGCAGCGGGCGCGCTGGCGGCGATGAAGTGGGGCGAGGGCAGCGGCGTCGGCATCAGGCGCGTGTAAAACGCCGGCGGCAATTCGGCGAACGAATTGTTGAATGGAATTTCGTCGGCAGTGATGGCGGACCCCGTGGTGTGGATGTTCAAGATGGGCGGATTTTACCGCACCGCGCCGAATCCTTCCGCGCGGGATCCGCAGGCGCGGTTGGTGCAGCGCGTCATCGATTCCATTTGACGGCGTGCAAGGCTTCGGACAACACTGGTCGAGTTGTCAATTTGTTCATGGAGCATGCATGACCGACGTGTTGACCAAACCTGCGACGAGTCCGTTGCAAGGCCAGATGATGGACCAGCCGCTGCTCATCTCCAGCATTCTCGCATTCGCCGCGCGCCACTACGGTGACAGTGAAATCGTCTCGCGCCGCGTCGAAGGCGACTTGCACCGCTACACATGGCGCGACTGCGCGCGGCGGGCGCGCCAGCTGGCCAATGCCTTCGGCACGCTCGGCGTGGGCATGGGCGACCGGGTGGCGACGCTGGCCTGGAACGGCTACCGGCACCTGGAACTGTATTACGGCGTGTCCGGTTCCGGCGCGGTACTGCACACGATCAATCCGCGCCTGCACCCGGAACAGATCGCGTATATCGTCAACCATGCCGACGATGGATTGCTGTTCTTCGACCTGACCTTCCTGCCGGCGATCGAAGCGATGGCGCGCCAGTGCAAGACGGTGAAGGCCTACGTGGCCCTGTGCGGGCGCGAGCACATGCCGCGCGACAGCGCGATCCCGAACCTGCTGTGCTACGAAGACCTGATCGAGGCGGCGTCCGGCGATGGCGACTGGCCCCAGTTCGACGAACGCGCCGCGGCCGCGCTGTGCTACACCTCGGGCACGACCGGCAATCCGAAGGGCGCGCTGTACTCGCACCGCTCGACGGTGCTGCACGCCTACGCGTCCGCCATGCCGAATGCACTGAACGTGTCGGCGGCCGACGTGGTGCTGCCGGTGGTGCCGATGTTCCATGTGAATGCCTGGGGCTTGCCGTACTCGGTGCCGCTGTCCGGCGCCAAGCTGGTGTTGCCGGGCCCGGCGCTGGACGGGCGCTCGCTGTACGACCTGTTCGAGGGCGAAGGCGTGACGCTGTCGGCCGGCGTGCCCACGGTCTGGCTTGGCCTGGTCAATCACGTCATCGAGCACGACCTCGAATTCTCGACCTTGCGCCGCACCGTGATCGGCGGTTCGGCCTGTCCGCCGGCCTTGATGGACACGTTCATCGACCGCCTCGGGGTGCAGGTCGTGCACGCCTGGGGCATGACGGAAATGTCGCCGCTCGGCACCGTCTGCACGCTCGGCAGCAGGCAGGCCGCGCTTGGCCCGGACGCGCAGCGCGCCGTACTGCGCAAGCAGGGCCACGCGATCTTCGGTGTCGACCTCAAGATCGTCGACGACGATGGCAGCGAACTGCCCTGGGATGGCGTGACCTTCGGCCACCTGATGGCCAGGGGGCCGTGGGTGGTGTCGGGCTATTTTCGCGGCGAAGGTGGCGACGTGCTGCAGGATGGCTGGTTCCCGACCGGCGACGTGGCGACCATCGATCCCGACGGCTACCTCGCGATCACCGACCGCAGCAAGGACGTGATCAAGTCGGGCGGCGAGTGGATCGGCACGATCGAGCTGGAAAATGTGGCGATGGCGCATCCCGGCGTGCTGCAGGCGGCCTGCATCGGCGTGGCCCATCCGAAGTGGGCCGAGCGCCCGCTGCTGGTGGTGGTGCCGCGCCCGGGCAGCGTCGTCACGCGTGACGAGTTGCTGGCCTGGTTCGGCGGCAAGGTCGCCGAATGGTGGATTCCCGATGACGTCGTGTTCGCCGACAGCCTGCCGGTCGGCGGCACCGGCAAGGTCCAGAAGAACCGGCTGCGCGACCTCTACGCGGCGCACCGGCTGCCAACGACCGCGACAGGTTCCTACTGTCCTGAATCGAAGATTCGTTGAATAAATAAGGCGAGAATCGGCCCGATACTGTGTCGCCAATGCGCGCAAGGCCCCGGCCTTGCTGTGCTTTGCTTCTTGTCTCCGGCCGATTTCGCCATATTTATGATCAACGAACTTCTTATTCAGGACACTAGCCCAGCCGGGCCTGCACGCGCGCCCGGCGGCGGCCATAACCCGCCAGCACCAGGCTACCGATCGCGAACATGGCGAACGCGCCCGGTTCCGGTACCAGCGACATCTGGTTGTCGTCGAAGTAGCCGTCGAGATCGAAGCCGTAGGCGCGCACGAAATTCATCGTGTAGTCGACCGAGTGGGCCGACAGGGGAATGTCGTAGAAGCCGGTGTGATTGGCCCATTCGCGCTCGTGCGAATCGACAATCGGCGTGTCGACGCTGGAAATGACCGCGCCATTGATGTCGCGCCAGGTCAGCGACACGTAGCCGTGGTCGCTCGGGATCGACTGCGACAGGCCTTGCTCCCAGAACGACACACGCACCTGCGCGCCATCGGCATACTCGGGCAGCACCACATTCTGGGACAGCGAACCGTAGGCGCCGTTGCCGCCCACGAAGGCGTAGTTGCCGGTGCGCGGACCGATGATGCCGGCGTTGAAGGAACCGTCGTCGACAAAGGGGTTCGACACCCCTCCGACGGTCCAGCCCGTTAAATTGCCGAGTTCGGCGCCGCCGTTGACCAGCATATCGGCGTGGCTGGCGGTGGAAAGGACGAGGCAGGCGGCAGCGAGGGCATGGTGAGGACGCATGATGTCTCCTGTATGCGGGGCGGGTGTGGAATGCGCCGCAACGTTAGCAGGCTCCGCCGTTCGGTTCAAATGCGTGCTGTGTGGAAATTTTGGATGAACGTTCAAGGACGATCGCGCGGTGCGCCGCAATGTGCGCCCCTTCGGTAGAATCGTGTCACTTTCATCACGATTTCACGGAAAACCACCATGCGCCTTCTGATCGCTCTGCTCTTGCCCTGGCTCACCTTCTTCACGATCGGCCGTCCGATCGCCGGCATCATCTGCCTGATCCTGCAGGTCACGCTGATCGGCTGGCTGCCCGCCACGATCTGGGCGGTGTACGCGCTGAGCCAGTTCAAGACCGACCAGAAGATCGAACGGGCGCGCCAGCAGCGCGAATTCTGACCGTGCGCTGACTGCGCCGGCCGCGCTGGCGGGCGCCAGGGCGATGACGGAATAACACGTTCGTTCGTTTATTTGCGGTATAGTGACCGGCTCATCATTCGAGGAGGTTGCAGCGTCATGAGTGCCGACTACCAGGTTCACGGCAACATTGCCGTCATCACCCTGAACAACCCGCCTGTCAACGGACTGGGCCTCGCCACCCGCAGCGCCGCGGTCGATGGTCTGCAGCGGGCCGAAGCCGACCGGGACGTGCGCGCGATCGTGATCACCGGCGCCGGCAAGGCCTTCTCGGGCGGCGCCGATATCCGCGAATTCAATTCGCCCAAGGCGCTTACCGAACCGACACTGCACACGCTGATCCGTGTGGCCGAGAACGCCGCCAAGCCGGTGGTGGCCGCCATCCATAGCGTCTGCATGGGCGGTGGGCTCGAACTGGCGCTCGGCTGCAATTACCGCGTGGCCGTGCCCGGCGCCCAGATCGCGCTGCCCGAAGTCAAGCTCGGCCTGCTGCCCGGCGCCGGCGGCACCCAGCGCCTGCCGCGCGTGCTCGACCTCGAAAAAGCGCTCGACATGATCGTCGGCGGCGCACCGGTGAAGTCCGAGGCGCTGGCCGGGACCGGGCTGTTCGACGCCGTGTTCGCGCCCGGTGTCGCGTTGCTGCCGGCCGCAATCGCCTTCGCCGAACGCATTGCCGATGTGCGTCCGCTGCCGAAGGTGCGCGAGCGCGCGGTGCAGCACCCCGATCCTGCCGCCTTCCTGGCCCACGCGCGCGCGAAGGTCGATGCCGCAGCCGGTCCGTTCCCGGCGCCGCGCGCCTGCGTCGAGGCGATCGCCGCCGCAGTGGAGGCGCCTACCTTCGAAGAGGGCCTGAAGTACGAGCGCGAGCAGTTCATGCGCTTGACCACCACCACCGAATCGCAGGCCCTGCGCCACGCCTTCTTTGCCGAACGCGCGGCCGCCAAGGTGCCCGATGTGCCGGCCGACACGCCACAGCGCGCGATCGCCACCGCGGCGGTGGTCGGCGCGGGCACCATGGGCGCCGGGATCGCGATGAATTTTGCGAACGCCGGCATTCCCGTCACGATCCTCGAGATGAAGCAGGAAGCGCTCGACAAGGGATTGGCGGCCATCCGCGCCACGTACGACAGCGCCGTCAGGAAAGGCAGACTGGCGCCCGAGGCGCTCGACCGGCGCCTGGCCCTGGTACAGGGCACGCTGTCGTACGACGCGGTCAAGGACGCCGACATCGTGGTCGAAGCCGTGTTCGAGGACATCGGCGTGAAGGAACTGGTGTTTCGCGAACTCGACCAGGTCATGAAGCCGGGCGCGATCCTGGCCACCAATACCTCCACGCTGGACGTGAACCGCATTGCCGCTTTCACGCGCCGCCCGCAGGACGTGATCGGCCTGCATTTCTTCAGCCCAGCCCACGTGATGAAGCTGCTCGAGATCGTGCGCGGCGCCCGTACCGGCAAGGACGTGCTGGCGAGCGCGCTGGCGCTGGCCAAGAAGCTCGGGAAGACGGGCGTCGTGGCGGGCGTGTGCGATGGGTTCATCGGCAATCGCATGATCGAGCAGTACCTGCGTCAGGCCGTCAATCTGCTGGAAGAAGGCGCGCTGCCGCAGCAGGTCGACCGTGCGATGGAGGCCTTTGGTTTCGCCATGGGGCCGTTTCGCATGAGCGACCTGGCCGGCAACGACATCGGCTGGCAGATCCGCAAGCGGCGGCGCGCCGAGATGCCGCACTTCGTCTACTCCGCGCTGCCCGACCTGCTGTGCGAACAGGGGCGGTTCGGCCAGAAGACGGGCGCGGGCTGGTACGACTACGCGCCGGGCGCGCGCGCGGCGACGCCGTCGGTCGCGGTGCAGATGATGATCGTCCAGCACTCGACCGATATCGGACAGCCGCACCGCGAGATCCCCGACGCGGAAATCGTCGAGCGCCTGGTGTTTGCACTGGTGAACGAAGGGGCGAAGATCCTGGAAGAGGGTATCGCGCTGCGTGCATCCGATATCGACATGGTCTACCTGAGCGGCTACGGCTTCCCGCTGCACCGGGGCGGTCCGATGTTTTACGCTGACAGTATCGGCCTGCCCCGGGTGGTGGCGACGCTCGAACGGCTGGCCCGGGGACGCAACGGCGGCGACTGGACGCCGGCGCCGCTGCTGGTGCGCCTGGCGCAAGAAGGAAAACGGTTCAACGACTGATCCAGGCCTGGAAACGACGCCTGGAACCGAAGCCTGGAAATGATGCCTGGAAACGACGCCTACAACGACAACGCCGCTGTTGCCAACGGCGTTGTCCTCCCTGCGTCCGCAATGCGGTCAGTCGTTGGCGTAGATATTGTTGTCCTTGGTCTCGCGGACGAACAGCGCGCCGATCACGAAGGTGGCCAGGGCGATGATGATCGGATACCACAGGCCATAATAGATGTCGCCCTTGAACGCCACCAGCGCGAAGGCGGTGGTCGGCAGCAGGCCGCCGAACCATCCGTTGCCGATGTGGTAGGGCAGGGACATCGAGGTGTAACGGATCCGGGTCGGGAACATCTCGACCAGCATCGCCGCGATCGGGCCGTACACCATGGTCACGTACAGCACCAGGATGAACAGCAGCAGCACCAGCATCGGCTTGTTGATCTGGGCCGGGTCGGCCTTTTCAGGGTAGCCGGCCGACTTGAGCGCGCCGGTGACCTGGGTCTTGAGCGCGGCTTCCCGGGCTTTCGAGGCGTCCACGAAATTCAGGTTATCCGGCGTCATGACGGCGTTGAATGACGGGTACTGGGTGTCGCCGATCTTGATGGTGGCCACCGTGCCGGCCGGTGCGTCGACCCGGTTGTAGCTGACCGAGGCAGCGGTCAGCATGCGGGTGGCGATGTCGCATGAGCTCGGGAATTTTTTGGTGCCGGTGGCGTCGATCTGGAAGCTGCACGTCGCCGGGTCGGCGACCACGACCACCGGCGCGCTGCGCAGGGCCGATTCGAGCGCCGGGTTGCCGTAGTGGGTGATCGCCTTGAAGATCGGGAAGTAGGTGGCCGCCGCGATGGCGCAGCCGCCCAGGATGATCCACTTGCGCCCGACCTTGTCCGACATGGCGCCGAAGATGATGAAGAACGGCGTCGCCAGCAGCAGGGCGATGGCGATCAGGATGTTGGCGGTCGGGTCGTCGATCTTGAGCGTCTTGGTCAGGAAGAACAGCGCGTAGAACTGTCCCGTGTACCAGACCACGGCCTGGCCCATCGTCAGGCCCAGCAGGGCCAGCAGGGCAATCTTGGCGTTCTTCGGTTTCAGGAAGGCCTCGGACAGCGGCGCCTTCGAGGTCTTGCCTTCGGCCTTCATCTTGGCGAACGCCGGCGACTCGTTCATCGACAGGCGGATCCACACCGAGATGCCCAGCAGCACCACCGAGATCAGGAACGGAATGCGCCAGCCCCAGGCCTGGAATTCTTCTTCGCCGGTCAGGGTGCGGGTGCCGAGGATGACCAGCAGCGACAGGAACAGGCCGACCGTCGCGGTGGTCTGGATGAAGGCGGTGAACAGGCCGCGCTTGCCGTGCGGCGCGTGCTCGGCCACGTAGGTGGCGGCGCCGCCGTACTCGCCGCCCAGCGCCAGGCCCTGCAGGATGCGCAGCGTGACCAGGATGATCGGCGCGGCGATGCCGATCTGGGCGTAGCTTGGCAGGATGCCGACCAGGAAGGTCGAGGCGCCCATCAGCAGGATGGTGATCAGGAAAGTGTATTTGCGGCCGATCATGTCGCCCAGGCGGCCGAACACCAGCGCGCCGAACGGACGCACGATGAAGCCGGCGGCAAAGGCCAGCAGGGCGAAAATGAAGGTGGTGCTGGGGTCGCCGATGAAGAACTGCTTGGCGATGATGGAAGCGAGCGAGCCGTACAAGTAGAAGTCGTACCATTCGAACACGGTGCCGAGGGACGAGGCGGCGATGACCTTGCGTTCCTCCCTGGTCAGCCCGCGCGACGCGGGTGCAGCCGGTCCTCCGACAGTGCTGCCGGGTGTGATAGCCATGGTTTTGTCTCCGTAGTAGTTTTTGTGGACGGACATGCCGGGTGCGAACCGGTGTATTGACTGTGCTCTTCGAACCTTACGCGAATCTTGCAGCCGGCCGGCCCGATTGCGTCGGGCCGGGTGCGAACCGGCGCGCCGCCCTGTGCTATGCTCGACCGCCCCGGCCCTGTGCCGAACTGACAACAAAAACAGAGGAAATGTTATGCTCAAGCACATCGTCATGTGGAAGCTGAAGGACCAGGCCGAAGGCGCCGACCGCGCCGCCAATGCATGCGAGATGAAACGCCGCCTGGACACCTGCGCCGGCATCGTGCCGGGCATGCACACCTTCGAGGTGACCATTGCCCAGGCGGGGCTGGAAGCGACCTATGACGTGGTGCTGTACTCGGAATTCGCCGACCGCGCGGCGCTCGAGGCTTATATCGCGCATCCAACGCACCAGGCCGTGGTCCCGTTCATCGGGGCCATCCGCGAAGCGCGCCAGTGCATGGATTACGAAGTCTGAGCATCTGCTCAACTATCCGGAGGCACGCATGCGCACCACCCAGGAACTGTTTTCGCTGAAAGGCAAGACTGCCATCGTCACTGGCGGCTCACGCGGGCTCGGCCTGCAGATGGCGCAGGCGCTCGGCGAGCAGGGCGCGCGCCTGGTCATCGCTTCGCGCCGCCAGGACGAGCTCGACGCCACCGTGGCCGGCTTGCAGGCGGCCGGGATCGAGGCGAGCTGTTTTGCCGGCGACCTGTCCGACCCGGCACAGGCGCAGGCGCTGGTGGTCGAGGCGATCGCGCGGCTGGGCCACGTCGACATCCTGCTCAACAACGCCGGCGCCACCTGGGGCGCCCCGGCCGAGGACTACCCGCTCGAGGCCTGGGACAAGGTGATGAACCTGAACGTGCGCGCGATCTTCCTGGTGGCGCAGGCGGTGGGCAAGCTGTCGATGATCCCGCGCCGCTATGGGCGCATCATCAATATCTCGTCGATCGCGGGCCTGGCCGGCAACCCGCCCGACGCCATGCAGACGCTCGCGTACAACACGTCCAAGGGCGCGGTGGTAAATTTCACCCGTACCCTGGCCGGGGAGTGGGGCCGCTACGGGATCACGGTCAATTCGATCGCGCCCGGCTTCTTCCCGTCGAAAATGACGAAGGGTGTGCTGGCGACCTTCGGCGCCGACACGCTGGCGCGCGCGGCGCCCCTGAACCGGCTGGGCGACGATGAAGACCTGAAGGGCGCGGTGGTGCTGTTCGCCTCCGATGCCGGCAAACACATCACGGGGCAGACGCTGGCCGTCGACGGCGGCGTGACGGCGATCTGACCCCGGCAGACTGGGAGAGTTGGATGGACGAGTTTCACGGAAAAGTCGCGGTGATCACGGGCGCGGCCAGCGGCATGGGCCGCGAGTTCGCCGTGCTGGCGGGCAGCCTGGGCATGAAGCTGGTACTGGCCGACGTCCAGCAGAAAACGCTCGAGAAAGTCACCGACGAACTGCTGCACAGCGGCGCCGAGGTGCTGGCCATGGTGTGCGACGTGCGCAAGGGCGCGCACGTGCAGGAACTGGCCGACTCGGCGATGGCGCGTTTCGGCGCCGTGCACCTGGTGTTCAACAACGCCGGTGTCGGCGCGGGCGGCCTGATCTGGGAGAATTCCGAGCAGGACTGGGAATGGGTGCTCGGCGTGAACCTGTGGGGCGTGATCCATGGCGTGCGCGTGTTCACCCGCGTGATGCTCGAATGCGCGGCCCAGGATCCGGGCTACCGCGGCTGGATCGTCAACACGGCCTCGATGGCCGGCCTGCTCAATTCGCCGGCGCTGGGCGTGTATAACGTGTCGAAACACGCCGTGGTGGCGCTGAGCGAGACGCTGTACCACGACCTGAAACTGGTCGACGCGCCGATCGGCACGTCGGTGCTGTGCCCGTATTTCATCCCGACCGCGATCGCGCAATCGCACCGGCACCGGCCGGACGAACTGCGTACCGATGAAATCATGACCGCGAGCCAGATGGCGGCGCAGGCGCTGACCGAGAAGGCGGTGGGATCGGGCAAGGTGACGGCGCAGGACGTGGCGCGCCTGACGTTCGACGCGATCCGTGACGAGCGGTTCTATGTGTTCTCGCATCCGCAAGCGCTGGGGGCGGTCGCCGAGCGGGCGGACGCGCTAGTGCATGCACGCCAGCCGGCCGATCCGTACGCGGCAACGCCGCACCTGAAGGAAATCCTGAAGGCGGGGATGAAATCGCGGCGTTAGGGCGCGTTGACGCGGCAGGCGATGGCGTGAGGCGGCGGACTTGGATTCCCGCCTCCGCGGGAATGACGTGCGTAGGGACGTGTCCGGATTCGATGCCGCCCATAATTTCCCCATCATGAACCAACGTCATTCCCGCGGAGGCGGGAATCCAGGTTCCGCCGAGCAGCCACCACGGCAATCCACCACCACCTCAATCCACGACCACCTCCGGCTGCACCACCCGCTCATGCAACTCGTGCTCGCCACTCGCATACAGCTTGACGACGGTCGAGGTGCGCGTCCCATAGCCTGGCGACTCGATGCACACCGGCGACAGCATGCGCTCGACCTCGATCGGCATGCCGGTCTCGGGCAGGCGCAGGTCGGGCGCGCGGGTGGTGTCGGCCAGCATTTCGAAATAGGCGTCCTGCGGCGCCCCCTGGCACAGCAGGCTCGCGAACTGCGCCTTGGTGCGCAGCACCTTGGGCCACGGTGCGTCGAGCAGGCCGTTGGAGATGCCGTAGATGCGGCCGCGCTCGAGCGGCTGGCCGTTGCGCGGGTCGGCGCTGCCGCGGTTCGAGTACCAGTACAGGGCCTCGCGGTCGCCCAGCACCAGGTTGTAGCCGTTGTACAGATCCGGCTGCGCGGCCAGTTGCGCCACGTAGGCGGCGGCATCGAATTCGCCGCGCAGGAAGTCGGCCACCAGCGCGCCGCGCGAGGGCGCGTCGAGCCGGCGTTCGTCCGGTGCGCGGATATTGGTCAGCGCGGCGAAGCGCGGTCCGTTGGCGCCTTGCAGCGACAACCCCATCCAGCTGCCGCCGCCCTGCAGGTCGCGCCCGGCGATAATCTGCGGCGCGTCGGCCCAGGCGCCGGCCGGCGCGGCCGGGCGGTCGTAGAATTCGTCGCGGTTGGCGCAGGCGATGACGGGCACGCCGGGCACCACATGCCAGGCAAGGACGATCAGGCACATGGCAGCAGGTCCGTGAACACCTCGGCGCGACGCGCTCCAGCCAGCAGCGGCGCGATGCCGGCGGCGTCGAACGCATCCGCCAGCGCTGATTCGAAAGCGGCGGGCACGCCCGGATAGACTTCCATCCAGGTCTGCAGCCCGTCCTTGTCACCGGGGCGGCGCTTGAGTTGCGCCTGCACACCCTCGCTGTGCGCCAGGCGCGCCTGCATGGCCGCCACCTGCGGCGCCAGCGCCGCCGCATCGGCGGCAGCCACCTTGTAGTAAACGTAGAGGTCGACCATCGTCAATCGTCGACCGGGTCGAGGCTGTAGGGCATCGGCAGGAAGCGCACGGCGCCGCCGGCGGCGCTGCCGTGGCGCACCTCGCCCTCGAGCGCGGCCAGCTTGATCTCGACCAGCGCATCGGCGCCGCCCAGGCCGTTCGGCGCGGCATTGACCACCATGCCGCACGGCTGGTCCGGGTCGGCGACCGAGAAGACTTCGTCGCCCGCGCGCGCTGCCGCGTTGTCGATGCTGGCCAGCGCGGCGCGGCGCTTGATCTTGCCCAGGTATTTGGTGCGCGCGACGATTTCCTGGCCCGGGTAGCAGCCTTTCTTGAAATTGACGCCGCCCAGCAGCTCGAGGTTGATCATCTGCGGCACGAACTGCTCCTGGGTCGCGCTGCTCACCTGCGCTTCGCCCGCATGGATCGCGGCCAGGTGCGCAGCGCCATTGCTGCCCAGCGCCAGCTTGCCGTTCAACGCCGACAGCGCATCGGCCGCGGCGTCCTGCGTGGTAAGCCACAGGTAGCGCGGTGCGCCGAAGGCGTCGTTCAGGCGCAGCACGACGCCCGCGTCACTGGCGGTCCTGCCCATCGGCGCGGCCGGCAGCGCGCCGGCGATCCGTCCCAATGCTTCCTGCGCGCCGGCGCCGCCGAAGGCCAGCAGCGCGGCGAACGGCGCTTCATCGCTGGCGTCGCGCAGCTTGGCCTTCGAGCGCATGACGAACATCGACAGGCGCTTTTGCAGGGCCGGCTGGATGGCGCGCGGCAGTTGCAGATAGACGGCGTCAGGGTCGCGCCACATCAGGAAGGTCGCCTGCAAGCGGCCCTTCGGCGTGCAGAAGCCGGCGAAGCGCACGTCGCCATCGCCCAGGTGCTCGACGTCGTTGGTCAGCTGCGTGTGCAGGAATTTCGCGGCTTCTTCGCCGCCGATGGCGATCAAGCCTTGATCGGTTACCGGCGCAACGAAGCCGCCAGCCAGTTCATCGACCGTGAGAATCTTGCCGAAGTCCTCGACCTGGGTCGCTTCGTCAATATGAAAGCGCGCGCCGAGCGCGGCCAGGGTGTCAGTCCACTTAGTCATACATCCTTCATGAATTCCAGCTTGAAAAGTCGTCATGAAAATCTGAAATGTTTTTGCAATTAAGCTTTATTATTACGGCCTCATTATAGAGTTGTCGGGAGAACTTCGCCGAAGGCGCCCCAATCCCGACCACGCCGCACAGAATACATGGCCTTGATCAAAAAAATCCTCGTCGTCACCGTCGCTGTTTCACTGGCTGCGGTTGGCGGTTTTTCCTGGTGGACGAAGCATTCCCTGACCTCCGGCGGCGCGCCGGTCGAATTCACCATCACGCCGGGCAGCGGCGCGGCGGGCGCGGCGCGCCAGATGGCCGATGCGGGCGTTCCCGTCAATACATCGCTGTTCGTCATGATGGCGCGCCTGACCGGCGATGCGGCCCGCATCAAGGCCGGCAGCTATGAACTGAAACCCGGCACCAGCCCGCGCCGCCTGCTGACCCAGCTGGTGCGCGGCGAATTCGCCCACGAAACCCTGACCATCATCGAAGGCTGGAGCTTCCGCCAGATGCGCCAGGCCATCAGCGCCCACGAGCACCTGCGCCACGACACGGTCAAGCTGTCGGACGCCGAGCTGATGCAAAAGATCTCGACCGAGTATACCCAGCCGGAAGGGATGTTCTTCCCCGACACCTATCTGTTCGCCAAGGGCTCGTCCGAGCTCGACATCTACAAGCGCGCCCACCAGTCGATGCTCGACCATCTGAAGGCGGCCTGGGAAAAGCGCGACCAGAAGCTGCCCTACAAGTCGCCGTACGAGGCCTTGATCATGGCGTCGATCGTGGAAAAGGAAACCGGCCAGAAAAGCGAGCGCAACATGATCGCCGGCGTGTTCGTCAACCGCCTGCGCACCGGCATGCTGCTGCAGACCGATCCCACCGTCATCTATGGCATGGGCGAGAGCTACGCCGGCCAGATCCGCAAGAAGGATCTGCTCACCGACACCCCGTACAATACTTATACGCGCGGCGGCCTGCCGCCGACGCCGATCTCGCTGCCCGGCCTGCAGTCGCTGCATGCGGCGCTCGATCCGGCCGACACGCCGGCGCTGTATTTCGTCTCGCGCGGCGACGGCACCAGCCAGTTCTCGGACAACCTGCCGGACCATAACCGGGCAGTCAACCGCTACCAGCGCGGCATCGTCACACCGGCCGCAAGACCATGAATCAAGGCAGTTCCATGCAAGGCAAGTTCATCAGTTTCGAAGGCATCGACGGCGCCGGCAAGTCGACCCACATCGGTTTCGTCGCCGACTTGCTCGCCAGGCGCGGCCGCCAGGTCGTGACCACGCGCGAACCGGGCGGCACGCCGCTCGGCGAAAAGCTGCGCGACCTGCTATTGCACGACAAGATGCATCTGGAAACCGAAGCGCTGCTGATGTTTGCCAGCCGGCGCGAGCACATCGCGCAAGTCATCGCACCCAATCTGGCGCAGGGCGCCTGGGTGCTGTCCGACCGCTTCACCGACGCCAGCTTCGCCTACCAGAGCGGCGGGCGCGGCCTGCCGCGCGCCAAGCTCGAAGCGCTCGAAGCGTGGGTGCACGCCGACCTGCAGCCCGACCTGACGCTGCTGTTCGACGTGCCGCTGGAGGTGGCGCGCGAACGCCTGGATGCGACCCGCACGCTGGACAAGTTCGAGCGCGAACAGGCCGACTTCTTCGAGCGCTGCCGCGCCGAATACCTGCGCCGCGCGGCCCAGTTTCCCGCGCGCTTCGCGGTGATCGATTCGACCCGCAGCATCGAGGCGATCCGCCTCGATCTGGCCGCTGTGATTGCCCGGCTGGATTGATTTTTCGCCTCGGCCGTGCCGCCGTCCCGGTCTGATCGGCGGATGGCCTCGGCCGCCAGCGGCATCGTTGCGATGAGGCCCCGCAGCCGGCCTGGGGCAGCGCTCCGGCAGCGCGCCGGCAGCGATTCGACGGCCGCCGGCGCGGTTCGGAAGGCGCGTGAATTGGTTTACAATCATCGTTTCGCCGGCCGCACCGCGCCCGATCATCAGGAGAACTGGTAGTGACGATGTACCCGTGGCAGCAAGCCGCCTGGACCCAGCTGCAGCAACTGCGCGAGCGCATGCCGCATGCGATCCTGTTCCACGGCCCGGCCGGCACCGGCAAGGCCGATTTTATCGAGGCCTTTGCCCAGGCCCTGTTGTGCGAGAGCGTGCAGCCCGACGGCCATGCCTGCGGCGCCTGCGCGTCGTGCGGCTGGTTCGTCCAGCACAACCATCCCGACTACCGCCGGGTGCGGCCCGAAGCGCTCGAGGACGATCTGCCTGACGACGGCGAGGATGGTGAGCGCAAGTCGGCCAAGTCGACCAAGGCGCCGTCGAAGGACATCAAGATCGAGCAGATCCGCGCCTTGTCGGATTTCATGAACATCTCGACCCACCGCCAGGGCTTGCGGGTGGTGGTGCTGTATCCCGCCGAGGCGCTGAACATGCCGTCGTCGAATGCGCTGCTCAAGACGCTCGAAGAGCCGCCGCCGGGCACCGTGTTCCTGCTGGCCTCGAACAGCCTCGACCGCTTGCTGCCGACGATCCTGTCGCGCTGCCGCAAGTTCGCCATGCCGATGCCGACCCACGCCGAGGCGCTGGCCTGGCTTGAGGAGCAGGCTGTGCCGGACGCCGACAGCTGGCTGCGCGAGCAGGGCGGGGCGCCGCTGGCGGCGCGCGAAGCGTCCCAGCAGGGCAGCCGCGAAGAGCTCGATATCCTGCTCAATTTCCTGGCGCGTCCGTCGCCCGACGCCGCGCTGCGGGTCGCCGACAAGCTGGCCAAGGCCGAGCTGCCGGCGCTGGTCGCCTGGACCCAGCGCTGGCTGTACGATGTGTTTTCGACAAAACTTGCGGGGCAGCTGCGCTACTATCCGCGCTACCAGAAAGAGCTGGCGGCGCTGGCCGGGCGCGCACCTACTGCCGGCCTGCTGCGCGCCATCAAGGCGATGGGCGAACGCCGGGCTGTCGCCGATCATCCACTATCGGCAAAATTATTTGTAGAAGACATGTTGCTTGAGTACACTGCGTGCTGTACATGAAAGGACAACAATGAGTGCCATCCAGCCAGACACGACCGCCCCGCAAACACCGCGTCCGTCCGTGTTGTCGCTGGCCATCAAGGAAAAGGCGGCGCTGTACGCGGCGTACATGCCTTTCCTGAAATGCGGCGGCATCTTCGTACCGACCAGCAAGCCCTACAAGATCGGCGACGAGATCTACCTGATCCTGTCGCTGATGGACGACCCCAATAAATACCCGATCGCCGGCAAGGTGGCCTGGATCACCCCGGCGGGCGCCAACAACAACAAGGCGCAGGGCATCGGCGTGCATTTCCCGGCCGACGAGTCCGGACAGCGCGCCCGCGCGCGCATCGAGGAAATCCTCGGCGCGGCGCTGCGTTCGTCGCGCGCCACCCATACCCTCTGACCTTCACTTTCCCCCTCGATGCCGTCCTACGTCCACCGCCTGGCGCGTTTCGATGACTTGCCCGTCATCGTCGATATCTACAATTCCACGATCGCGTCGCGCGATGTCACCGCCGATACCGAGCCGGTGAGCGTGCAGTCACGCGAAGCGTGGTTCCATGACCATTCGCCCGAGCGGCGCCCGTTGTGGGTGATCCATGCGGCCGACGATACCTCGGCCGAGCCGGAAGTGCTGGGCTGGCTGTCGTATTCGAATTTCTATGGGCGGCCAGCGTATTCCGGCACCGCCGAGGTCTCGATCTATATTGCCGAACAGGCGCGCGGCAAGGGCATCGGGCGTTATTGCCTCGAGCACGCGATCGCGTTCGCGCCCGAGGTCAAGGTGCATACGCTGCTGGGCTTCATCTTTGGCCACAACGTGCCGAGCCTGGCGTTGTTCCGCCAATACGGTTTCGATACCTGGGCCAATTTCCCGCGGGTGGCGAACCTCGACGGGATCGAGCGCGACCTGATCATCCTGGGCAAGCGCGTAGCGTAGGGCGCGGGCCCGGCCCGGGCTGCGGCCCGCTGATGGCTCGCGTACAATGGCGGGATGTTTATCGATTCCCATTGCCATATCAATTTCCCGGAGTTGGCCGCCCGCATGCCCGAGGTGCTGGCCAAGATGGCCGAGAACCAGGTCACGCATGCCTTGTGCGTCTCGGTCGACCTGCCGGACTTCCCGCAAGTGCTGGCGCTGGCCGAGCAGTATCCGCATATCTTCGCCTCGGTCGGCGTGCATCCCGATTACGAGGACACGCCCGAGCCGACTGTCGAACAGCTGGTCGAGCTGGCCCGGCATCCCAAGATCGTCGCGATCGGTGAGACCGGGCTGGATTACTACCGGCTCGAGGGCGACCTCGAGTGGCAGCGCGAGCGCTTCCGCACCCATATCCGCGCCTCGCGCGAGTCGCGCAAACCGTTGATCATCCACACCCGCGCGGCCAGCGAAGACACGATCCGTCTCATGCAGGAAGAGGGCGCCGGGCCGGAGGCTGGCGGGGTGGGCGGCGTGATGCACTGCTTTACCGAGTCGCTGGCGGTGGCCGAGGCCGCCATGGCGCAGGGCTTCTATATTTCTTTCTCGGGCATCGTGACCTTCAAGAGCGCCAAGGACCTGCAGGCGGTGGCGCAGGCAGTGCCGCTCGAGCGCATGCTGATCGAGACCGATTCGCCGTACCTGGCGCCGGTGCCATTCCGCGGCCGGGTGAACGAACCGGGTTATGTCGCCCATGTCGCCGAATACATTGCCACGCTCAAGGGCGTGTCGCTGCGCGACGTGGCGGCCCAGACCAGCGAGAATTTCTTCAACCTGTTCCAGCACGCCCGGAGTTGAATCCATGATGCGTCGATTCCTTGCCGGTAGTGTTCTGGCCATGTCGATGGCCAGTGCCGCCGCGGTGCAGCCGCCCACGCCGCAGCAGGTCAATGCCTTCTTTCGCGCAGTGCAGATGAATGATGCCAGCACCGTGCGCGAGATGGTGGGCAAGGTCGTGAACGCCAACGAGATCAATCCGCTGGGCGGCGAGCCGGCGCTGGTGCTGGCGATCCGCGAAGGGGCGAGCGGCGTGGTGCGCGCCCTGCTGGCCCATCCGGGAACCGATCTCGAGCGCAAGGCGATGAACGGCAATACGGCGCTGATGATGGCGGCGTTCAAGGGTGACGAAGACACGGCGCAGGCCTTGCTGGACAAGGGGGCGAAGGTCGACCAGGCTGGCTGGACGGCGCTGCACTATGCGGCGGCGGGCGGCAACGATGCGATTGCGGCGCTGCTGCTGGCGCGCGGCGCCAGGATCGATGCGCTGTCGCCGCGGGCCAGCGGGGCGCTCACACCCCTGATGATGGCGGCGCGCGAGGGGCATGACGGGACCGCGAAACTGCTGCTGGCGAAGGGCGCCAAGGCGGGGCTGAAAGATGCCGAGGGCCGCACCGCGGCCCGGATTGCGCGCGACGCGGGGCGCGACGCGTTGGCCGACCTGCTGGCCAGGCCGGCGCGCTGAGCGCCCTGGACGACCTTGAAGTAGGCGGTAAACACCCCTCACATCGACCGATTGCCCTGGGGCAAGGATGGCCATAATACTCGTACTGGATCACACGTACAGAGTACGACAAGGACAACCATGCTCAACGAACGCGAAATCGAAAGCTGCTACCTCGGACAGTTCATCCCGGTGCACTACCATCACAATATGCTGATGGACCAGAACCGGATGCACAGCTTCAAGTCGGCCATCCACTACTCGGTGTTCCCGGGTGCGAAGGTGCTGGAACTGGGCGGCGGCACCGGCGTGCTTTCGTTCTTCGCGGCGCAGCAGGCGTCGAAGGTCTATTGCGTGGAATTCAATCCGGACATGGTGCGCGAGGCGCGCCGTTTCCTGGCGATGAACAAGAACGGCGACCGGGTCGAGGTGGTGCACGCCGACGCCTTCGAGTACCTGCCGCCGGAGCCGGTCGATGTCGTGATCTGCGAAATGATCCACGTCGGCATGCTGCGTGAAAAGCAGGTCGAAGTCATCGAATCGTTCAAGCGCCGCTACCTGGCCAAGTTCGGCGGCCCGCTGCCGCTGTTCATGCCGGAAGCGGTCATCATGGCGGTCCAGCCGCTGCAGCAGGAATACGATTTCGACGGCTTCCACGCCCCGATCGTGCAGTTCCAGGAAACCAGTGTCGCCTATCCCGGCACGGTCGAACTGGCGCAGCCGGCCGTGTACAGCGTCCTCGATTTCAGCCAGCCGGTCGACAGTCTGATTGCCTGGGAAGGCTCGATGCTGGTCGAAAAGAGCGGCACCCTCAACGCGATGCGGTTCGTGACCAAAAACGTGCTGTCGATCGTGCAGGAACAAGCCACGACCATCGACTGGCTCAACCACTACATGACGCTCCCACTGCCGACCCCGGTCGAAGTAAAAGCGGGCGACCTGCTGCGCATCTCGTTCGCCTACCGCGCCGGCGGCTCGATCCCCTCGCTCCAGGCCGCGATCCGCGCCGAAGTGATCACCGCAACCGTCACCACCGACCACGCCGAATACGCCTGACGCTTCACTTCAGCCCAGCCGGGCCAGTTAATTAGGGTCAGAGTCGAATTGTTTGACAACTTCAGTAAATCAGTTGCTCAATAATTTGACTCTGACCCTCATTGTTGGGTAATTGCTTGCGAAATTAATGGGGTCAGAGTCGAATTAATTTGCAATGGGCGTCAGTCCATTGCTCGATAATTCGACACTGACCCCAATTGCGTTGGGTGTTGCCTTTCGTCGGTGCTGGCGACCGTTGGGTCTGGCGTTTGGTCGGTTTGTCGCAGGGTGGTCGACCTCGGTGGATTGGTCCGCTAGAGTTGCTTCCGAGTTCTTTTTGGAGGTGACGATGCTCGGATTCATGGTGTGGCTGGTGTTGCTGTTTCTGTGCTGGCCGATCGCCTTGCTGGCGCTGGTCATGTACCCGCTCGTGTGGTTGCTGCTGTTGCCGTTGCGCCTGATCGGGATTGGCGTCGAGGGCGTGTTCGAATTGCTGCGCGCGATCTTGTTGCTGCCGGCGCGGGTGCTCGGGTACCGGCCGGCGCGCTGATCAGCTCGGCTGAGTGTGTGGGGAAGCTAACAGACGATGCGCTGGCAATTGACTACTGTGGAGTTCCCGCTTTCATCCGGAAAGCGGGGATTGAATGGAGGAAAATGACTATGCGCCTGGATATCTACCGCAGAGCCGAACACGACGGCAAATTCTCGTACCTGGCCGTGCCGGAAGCCAAGAATATTCCCGAGGAAGCGACCAATACCGATTGGGAAATCGAAGCCCGCGCCTTCGAGGTGGATGACAACGCCGATCAGATCGCGGATTTCGACATCGAAAACCTGAGCGGCCAGATGGCGGAAAAAGGCTATGCGATGACGTCGGTGCTGCACTGACATTGTCCTAGCGGGCATTCCACCCGCACACGCCGGCGTAGCTCTTCGAGCCAGGCTGGCGGCCCTTGCCGTCCCTTGCAACTGACTGCCCGGTCACTACGACGCGGCAGCGGTTGTGGTATCCTGCGTCCTTGATCAAGATTGCCAGCTGCCGCAAGCACTGGGACGGAGGACGCGATGAAATGGGTAGTGGTGGGGTTCTTTATCATCTCGGTACTGCACATTCATTTCCGCGGACGTGTTCGCCTGCCGTTCCGTCGCCAGATCTTCGACCACTCGTCGTTCATGGCGCCGATCAATATTTTCATGCACAAGTTCTCGAAGGTGCCTGCGACGCCCTTCGTGCCTGTCAGTGAATTCCCCGAGCTGGCCCGCCTGCAGGAAAACTGGCCGATCATCCGCGCCGAAGCCGAAAACCTGCTCGCCCTCAAGAAGATCAAGGCCGCCGAGCAAAACAACGATGCCGGTTTCAATTCCTTCTTCAAGAACGGCTGGAAGCGCTTCTACCTGAAATGGTACGACGCCAGCCACCCGTCCGCCGAGCGCCTGTGCCCGCAAACCTATGCGCTGCTGCAGTCGATTCCGTCGGTCAAGGCGGCCATGTTTGCCGAGCTGCCGCCAGGCAGCAAGCTCAACCCGCACCGCGATCCGTTCGCCGGGTCGATGCGCTACCACCTGGGCCTGGCCACGCCGAACGACGACCGCTGCTTCATCGAAGTCGATGGCGAACGCCACAGCTGGCGCGACGGCCAGGGCGTGGTCTTTGACGAAACCTATATCCACTGGGCCATCAACGGCAGCGAGAGCGACCGCGTGATCCTGTTCTGCGACGTCGAGCGTCCGTTGCGTTTTCGCTGGATGGAATCGGTCAACCGCTGGCTCGGCCGCACCATGATGACCGCCGCCGCCTCGCCCAACGAGACCGGCGACCAGATCGGCCTGGTCAGCAAGCTGTTCCGCGTGTCCTACCACATGGGCCAGTACCGCCGCCGCTTCAAGGCGTGGAACAAGACCGCCTACAACATCACCCGCGTCGCCCTTGTCGTCGCGCTCGCCGCACTGATCTGGTTCATCTGATCGCCCGGCCGCGGTAGTGAAAACGGCCGCGCTGCCGTTTTCGCTACAATTGTCCCTCCTGATGTTCACCCAGCGGAGGCATGATGGCAAAAGTACTGGTACTGTATTACTCGACGTATGGCCACATCGAGACGATGGCCAATGCCGTCGCCGAGGGCGCGCGCAAGGTTGGCGCGGCCGTCGATGTCAAGCGCGTCCCCGAAACCGTCCCGCACGAGATTGCCGAAAAAGGCCACTTCAAGCTGCAGCAGGATGCGCCCGTCGCCAAGCCGGATGAGCTGGCCGACTACGACGCCATCATCATCGGCGCGCCGACCCGCTACGGCCGCATGCCATCGCAAATGGCGGCCTTCCTCGACCAGACCGGCGGCCTGTGGGCCAAGGGCGCGCTCAACGGCAAGGTCGGCGGCGCGTTCACCTCGACCGCGACCCAGCACGGCGGCCAGGAAGCGACGCTGTTCTCGATCATCACCAATCTGCTGCACTTCGGCATGACCATCGTCGGCCTGCCATACAGCTACCAGCAACAGATGACGCTGGACGAAGTCGTCGGCGGCAGCCCTTACGGCGCCACCACCATCGCCGGCGGCCAGGGCCAGCGCCAGCCGAGCGAGATCGACCTGGGCGGCGCCCGCCACCAGGGCGAACTGATCGCGCAGACCGCCGCCAAGCTGTTCGGCTGAGCACCTGTCCGGGCAGGCAGCAAGTGCATTGAGATGCATGGCAGCCATGAGCAAGGCCGGGCACGCTTGCCAGGCGCTCGCGGCCCGACTGTCACCGGCCGGGACAGGTTCCACCTACAGCGGCCCGCACCTTCGGCAGGGCTGGGCCGCGCCGAACGCGGGTATCGTTGCCAACCAGGGCCGCAAGCGCGGCCCGCTACCGGACACCCTTGCCATGAACGATCTCTCAGCATTCCCGATTACCGCAAAATGGCCCGCGCGGCATCCCGAGCGCCTGCAGCTGTATTCAATGCCCACACCGAACGGCGTCAAGGCCTCCATCATGCTCGAGGAGACCGGGCTTGCCTACGAAGTCCACAAGGTCGATTTCGCGCAAGACGACCAGCATTCGCCAGCCTTCCTGTCCCTCAACCCCAACAACAAGATCCCGGCCATCATCGATCCGGACGGACCCGGCGGCCAGCCGCTGGCGCTGTTCGAATCCGGCGCGATCCTGCTGTACCTGGCCGAGAAAACCGGCAAGCTGCTGCCGGCCGACCCTGCCGCACGCTACCATGCGATCCAGTGGCTGATGTTCCAGATCGGCGGCGTCGGCCCGATGTTCGGCCAGCTGGGTTTCTTCGTCAAATTCGCCGGCAAGGACATCGAGGACAAGCGTCCGCGCGACCGGTATGTCGACGAATCGCGCCGGCTGCTGGCGGTGATCGACGGCCAGTTGCGCAAGGGGGCGTGGATTGCCGGCGACGAATTCAGCATCGCCGACATTGCCGTGTTTCCATGGGTGAACGGCTTGCTGAATTTCTATGGGGCTGGCGAGCTGGTCGGGGCCGCGGAATGTCTCCACGTAAAAGCCGCGCTGGACAAATTCCTGGCGCGGCCATCGGTGCAGAAAGGCCTGAAGATCCCGGCCTGAACCTCAGTACGGGCTGGCCGTCGGCCGCACGACCAGTTCGCTGACATCGACGTCGGCCGGCTGCTCGACCGCGAAACCGATCGCCCGCGCAATGGCGTGTGGCGTGATCGCGATCTTGCGAAACTCGCGCATTGCATCGCGCGCCTGGCCGTCCGAAATCGATTCGGCCAGTTCCGACTCGACCACGCCGGGCGACACCAGCGTCACGCGGATGTCGCCGCCCACCTCCTGGCGCAAGCCTTCGGTAATGGCCGCCACCGCAAACTTGGTGGCGCAGTACACGGCCGCGGTGGGGCTGACGGCATACGCCCCGATCGAGGCGATATTCACGACCTGTCCGCTTTTTCGTTCCTGCATGTGCGGCAGCACGCTGGCAATGCCATGCAGCACGCCACGAATGTTCACATCGATCATGCGATTCCATTCGTCGACCTTGCGCGCCTCGAGCTTCGACAGCGGCATCACGCCGGCGTTATTCACCAGCACGTCCACGCGCCCATGGCGGTCGAGCGCGAAGTCCACGAAGTCCTGCATGCTGTCCAGGCGTGTGACGTCGAGCTGGACGACGTCGGCAGTGCCGCCGGCGGCGCGGATGTCGGCCGCCAGTGCCAGCAGCCGCTCGGTACGGCGCGCGCCCAGCACGACGGCGTGGCCGGCGGCGGCGAGGTGGCGGGCGGTGGCTTCACCGATGCCGCTGCTGGCGCCGGTGATGAGGATGACTTTCGATCGTGCTTGTTCCATGATGCGCTCCTGGTTCGTTGAACAGTAGCGCCAGTATGAAAGCAGGGCGGTGCGCCGCCCATGCCGAAAGATCGGCATGGATTGCACGATCCTCCGAACATCGACAAACCCGGGGAAACCGCGCCGGACCGGCGCGGTCGACGGTCAGGCGCGTGGACGCTGCTTGTGGAACGTCAGCGGCGTGTACGCCACCGCCGACGGCGGCGGCGATTTCAGGATGTGCGGCTTCATCGCCCCGACAATGTGCATCTCGCACGGCTTGCAGTCGAAGCGCAGCGTGTATTTTTCGTCGCCGCTGACCAGCGTCATCGGCTCGGCGCGCACCTGCCCCTGCACCCCTTGCACGCCCTTGGCCTGCTTCGGGCACAAATTGAACGAGAACCGCAGGCAGTGCTTGGTGATCATCAGCGACACCTCGCCCGCTTCTTCGTGCGCCTCGTACGCCGCGTCGATCAATTGCACGCCGTGCTTGTGATAGAACGCGCGGGCCTTTTCGTTGTAGACGTTGGCCAGATAGCTCAGCTGGGCATCCGGATACACGGCCGGTGGCTCGGCCGGCGCCTTGCGCTCGGGACGCTGCCAGGCCGCCAGGCGCGCCGCTTCATGGGCGGCGATCGCATCGCGGCGCAGGCCGTTGATGGCCGCGCTCGGCACGAACCACGGCTGGCTCAGTTGCAGCTCGACCGAGCCGGCCTCGAACATCGTATTGCCCAGCTTGGCCAGGCTGGCGCGCAGCGCGGCATCGGCCTGGGCCGCCTGCTGGGCCGGCTGCAGCGCGATGACGGCGTCGACCGCGCTGGCGACGCCATCCTCGTCGACGATGGCCAGGCGCAGTCCGCCTGGCTGCTCGCTCAGCACCATGTCGATGCCGATCTTGCGCTCGGACGATTTCTTGTTGAGCGTCGCTTCCCACTGGTGGTCGCGGTTGCGGTGGATGACGGTGCCGACCTTCAGGCCGGTCAGGGTGGCCAGCGGCTCGTTCGGATACACGCGCCAGCGCTGGCCCTCGGCCTCGTCCCCCAGCTTCTCGGCGCGGTTGGCCTGGATTCCGACCGTGGCGCGCTTGTGCATGTAGTTCAGGCCGTCGCCATTGGCCATCGGCGCCTGGGTCACGACGTCGAACGAATCGCCGCCGATCTTGGCCACGATGCCCAGTTCCACGCCCACATACTTCGGCGAATCGAAGGCGCCGATATCGGTCAGGCGGCCCTGGGCAAAGTATTCGGTATGGCCGCGATGGAAGTTCTTGTCGACATCCGGCGTGAACATCACGCGCGTGCGGCCGCTGGCGGCGCGCACGAACTCCGGACGGCGCTCGAGCAGCTCGTCCAGCAGCAGGCGGTAGTGGGCCGTGATGTTCTTCACGTAGCCCATGTCCTTGTAGCGTCCCTCGATCTTGAGCGAGCGGATGCCGGCATCGACCAGCGCCTCCAGGTTGCGGCTCTGGTCGTTGTCCTTCATCGACAGCAGGTGCTTGTCGTACGCCACCACGCGGCCCTGGCCGTCGCTGAGCGTGTACGGCAGGCGGCAGGCCTGCGAGCAGTCGCCGCGGTTGGCCGAGCGTCCGTTGTCGGCGTGCGAAATGTAGCACTGGCCCGAGAACGCCACGCACAGCGCGCCGTGCACGAAATACTCGAGCGGCGTGTCGACTTCGGCGTGGATCTTGCGGATTTGCTCGACCGTCAGTTCGCGCGCCAGCACCAGCTGCGAAAAGCCGACGTTGCCCAGGAATTTCGCCTTCTCGACGCCGCGGATGTCGCACTGGGTGCTGGCATGCAGCTGGATCGGCGGCAGGTCGAGCTCGAGCAGGCCCATGTCCTGGATGATCAGGGCGTCGACGCCGGCCTCGTACAACTGCCAGATCTGCTTGCGGGCCAGCTCCAGCTCGCTGTCGTGCATGATCGTGTTCATGGTCACGAAGATGCGCGCGCGGTAGCCGTGGGCAAATTGCACCAGGGAGGCGATGTCTTCGAGCGGGTTGCTGGCGTTGTGGCGCGCCCCGAATGCCGGCCCGCCGATATAGACGGCGTCGGCGCCGTGGAGAATCGCTTCGCGGCCGATCTCGGCGGTCTTGGCCGGCGAGAGCAGTTCGAGTTCGTGGGCGAGCAGGGTCATGGGGGAATTCCTTTGAGGCGAAGGCGGAAATTATAGCCAGATCCGGGGCTGCCGTCATGCCTGGCGGGCAGTATCGTCGTCAAAGTCACCCAGCATTGACACAAGGCCAACGTCGCAACCACAATGCAGTGGTGGTTGTTGCGAACCCGGCGGGTCCGCCGCTGTCCAACAGCGCGTTGCCTACGCGACCAGGAGCATACCGATGATCGAGCCGCTGCAGGGAGCAGGTGTCGAAGGCAAGGCGGCGCCACGCCATGCCAGCATGCTGCTGCTGGGCGGCGGGCTGGCGTCGGCCACGGCCGCCGAAACCCTGCGCCTGGAGGGTGCCCAGGGATCGATCGTGATCGTCGCCGACGAGCGCGACCAGCCCTATCACCGGCCGCAATTGTCGACCCGCTTCCTGGCGCCGGGGCCGGCGCCATCCCTGGCCACGGTACTGCCGCCAGGCTATTTTCATGACAACGGCATCACGCTGCTGTCGGGCGTGCGCGCCACCGGTCTCGACAGCGCGCAGCAGCTGGTGCATACCGACCACGCCGGCACGATCCGCTACGGCCAGCTCCTGATCGCCACCGGCGTGCGCCCCGTGCGCCTGGCCATTCCCGGCGCCATGCTGCCCGGCATCCACTACCTGCGCACGGCCAGCGAGGCGCGCACCTTGCGCGGGGCCATGGAAGGCGCGCGCCGGGCCGTGGTGGTCGGGGCCGGCTTCATCGCCCTCGAGATGGCGGCCGCGTTCGCCGGCGCGGGCATCGAGGTCACCATCCTTGCGCGCCACGGCATGCTGTTCGACAAGCTGCATGACCCGGGCATCAGCGACTACCTGACGGCCCTGTACGGGCGCCACGGGATACGGGTGCTGCCCGACACCGCGGCGGCCTTCCACGGCGACGGGCGGGTGGCGATGGTCGTGACCGAAGCGGGGCTGCGCCTGCCGTGCGACCTGGTCGGGGTCGGCATCGGCGTCACGCCCGATCTCGGCTGGCTGGACGGCAGCGGCGTGGACGTCGGCGATGGCGTCTGCGTCGACCAGTATCTGCAGGCCTCGGCGCCGTCGGTATGGGCAGCGGGCGACGTCGCCAATTTCTTCGACCCGGTGTTCAAGCGGCGCCGCCGCATCGAGCACTGGGACAACGCCGTCAAGCAGGGCCGGCTGGCGGCGCGCAATATGCTCGGGATGCGCCAGCGCTACGACGAAGTGCCGTACTTTTCCTGCGAGCTGTTTGGCCAGGGCTTCCAGTTCCTGGGCGACCCGGCGCCGGGACTGCGCCACGCGCGCATCGGCCGGCCCGCGGCCCATTCCTGGGCCTGCCTCTACATGGACCATGACGTGCCGCACGCCTTGTTTTCCACCGGGCGTCCGGCCGAGGAGACGCGGGCGATCGAATCGCTGATCCGCTACCGCACGAATATCGCCACGGCCTGCGCGCGCATGCACGAGGCCGACTTTGCGATCACCCGCATTCCGAACCAGACGGCGGTGATCCTGCAGGGCGGCGGTGCGCTGGGCGCCTTCGAGGCCGGCGTGGTGCGCGCGCTGGAGGATGCCGGCATCCGTCCCGACATCGTGGCGGGCGTGTCGATCGGCGCCTTCAATGGCGCCATCATGGCCGCCAATCCGGGCCGCGCGGCCGGCGCGCTCGCGGATTTCTGGCGCCGGCTGTCGCTGGCCGTGCCGGCGCCCTGGCTGGGCAACGACCTGCTCGACGAGCGCCTGCGGGGCCTGATGGGATCATGGCAGACGCTGGCCTTCGGGGTGCCGGCGTTCTTCCGGCCGCGCTGGGGAGCGCTCCCGACCCTCGGCGCGCTGCCCCAATCCTGGACCAGCTTCTATGATCCGACGCCGGTCAAGGCGCTGCTGGCCGACTATGTCGACTTCGCTGCACTCAAGTCCAGCCCGGTGCGCCTGCTGGTCAGCGCGGTAAATGTCGAAACGGCGCGGCTGGAGGTGTTCGACAGCTATGTCGACGACCTGACGCCCGACCATATCCTGGCCAGCGGCAGCCTGCCGCCGGGATTCCCGTGGACGACCATCGGCGGCAAGCATTACTGGGACGGCGGGATCATCAGCAATTCGCCGCTCGAATTGCTGCTGGAACACTCCGGCACGGCGCGCAAGCGCATTTTCATCGTCGACCTGTATCCCGAAACGCGCCCGCTGCCCACCAGCCTGATGGAAGTGCTGGGCCGGCGCGACGAAATCGTGTACGCCGAGCGCATCCGGCGCGCCAGCGATGGCCAGGCCCAGTTGCGCGACTTCGGCAAGCTGGTGGAGGCGATTCTCGCCTCCGCCACCACGCCGGAAGAGGCCGAGCGGATCAGGCAGTGGCCCAACTACATCCAGCTGATGGGCGACAAGGACGCCGCCGCCAGCTTGACGCGCATCGTGCGTCGCGGCAGCGACTGCGAAACGGCGGCGCGCGACTACGATTTTTCGGCCGCCACCATCGCGCGCCACATGCAGGAGGGGTTTGCCGCGGCGCAGGCGGCGCTGGCGAATGCGCCACGTTGAGCGCCGTGCCACGAACGGCGGGCGTTGCCGTGTTAGCGCAACCGGAGGCGCAGCAATCGCGCGCGCAGCGAGGAGGGCCTCGCCAGCATGGCCCCGATCGGGAACATGTTGATTGTGCTAACATCGGCAAACACCATCCCACCCGAACCGATACCGACATCCATGACCAAAGCCAGCATCGAGGCCATCCGCGCAGCCATGGAGCAGGGCAAACCCACGATGGTCGATGTCGCGAAACTCGCCGGCGTGTCGGCGATGACGGTGTCGCGCGTCATGAACGGCAAGGGCCTGGTCAGCGAGAATACCCGGCGCAAGGTGGCCGAAGCGGTCGCCGCGCTCAACTACACGCCGAACCAGGAGGCGCGCAACCTGGCCGGCTCCAAGCCGATCCGCATCGGCTTCTTGTACAGCAATCCGAGCGCGGCATACCTCAGCGAATTCCTGGTCGGCCTGCTCAACCAGTCGGGCCTGAACAATGTGCAGCTGTTCGTCGAAAAGTGCGAGGCCGGCAACCACGAAACCGAGCATACCCGGCGCCTGATCGACAACGGCCTGGACGGCGTTATCCTGCCGCCGCCGCTGTGCGACAGCGAAGCGGTGCTGGGCTGCGTGGCCGAGGCCGGAATCCCCGCGGTGGTCGTGGCCTGCGGGTCGCCCGCGGCCGGGGTGGGCGCGGTGAGCATCGACGACTACGCGGCCGCCCGCACCATGACGCGCCACCTGATCGCCCTCGGCCACCAGCGCATCGGCTTCGTGGCCGGCCATCCGAACCAGAGCGCCAGTGCGCGCCGCCTGGATGGCTACCGGGCCGCGCTGGCCGAAAAGGGCGCCGACAGCGGCGACGAACTGGTGGTGCAGGGGATGTTCACCTACCGCTCCGGCCTGGACGCGGCCGAACTGCTGCTGGCGCTGCCCGAGCGGCCGACCGCGATCTTTGCCAGCAACGACGACATGGCCGCGGCCACGGTCGCGGTCGCGCACCGGCTGGGGCTGGACGTGCCGGGCGACCTGACCGTGACCGGCTTCGACGACACCGCGCTGGCCACCACGATCTGGCCCGAGCTGACCACGGTGCGCCAGCCGATCGCGGGCATGGCGCGCGAGGCGGTGCAGGCGCTGGTGCGCCGGGTGCGGGCGCTGCGCGACGACCAGCCGGCCCCGCCGGAACAGTCGCGCATGGATTTCGAACTGGTGCGCCGGCAGTCCGACGCCGCGCCCCGGCTGCGTCCACCGACCCGCCTGCCGGCCGCCGCCAAGGCGCGCTGACGAACCTGTAAATATTTCGTTGACAAGCATCGTGGTCCCCACATAGACTGAAATGGTTGCGCTAACACTCTTGTTAAAGAGGATGTTTGATGCAGCCACGATAATCAGAACGATCTGGAGACAACCATGATGGCACAGCGATCCAACCCGCTGCCGGATGACCTCGACCATGCCCTGCTGGTCGGGCGCGTGTGGCGCGGCGCTCCGGTAAATGGCCCCGCAGTCGTTGCCGTACGGCGCGGTCGCCTGGTCGACATCACGCGCCACGCGCCGACGACCGCCGAGCTGTTCGAGCGCCCAGCCGGCGACCTGCTCGACATCGTGGGCAGCGCCGATGGCGACGACCTGGGCGAGGCCACCGCGCTGCTGGGCGCCGCTGCCAGCCAGGCGCCCGATTCGGCCCTGCGTCTGCTGGCCCCGTGCGACCTGCAAGCCATCAAGGCGTGCGGCGTCACGTTCGCCGTCAGCCTGCTCGAACGCGTGCTCGAAGAACAGGCCAGGGGCGATCCGGCGCGCGCGGCCGATCTGCGCACGCAGTTGCAGGCGACCATGGGCGCCGACCTGGCCAAGATCGTGCCCGGCTCGGACGCCGCCATGCGCCTGAAGGAAGCGCTGATTGCGCGCGGCCTGTGGTCGCAGTACATGGAAGTGGGCATCGGGCCCGATGCCGAAGTGTTCACCAAGGCCCAGCCGATGTCGTCGCTGGGGCATGGCGCGACGGTCGGCCTGCATCCGGCCTCGCACTGGAACAACCCCGAGCCCGAGGTCGTGCTGGCCGTGAACAGCCGCGCCGAGGCGGTGGGCGCCACGCTGGGCAACGATGTCAACCTGCGCGACATCGAGGGTCGCAGCGCCCTGTTGCTGGGCAAGGCCAAGGACAACAACGGCGCCTGCGCGATCGGTCCCTTCATCCGCCTGTTCGACGGGCGCTTCACCCTCGACACGCTGCGCGCCTGCGAAGTGTCGCTGCACATCGCCGGCCGCGACGACGGTTTCATCCTGGAGGGCAGCAGCCGCATGCGCGAGATCAGCCGCGATCCGCTCGACCTGGTGGCCCAGACCTGCGGCGCCCATCACCAGTACCCGGACGGTTTCATGCTGTTCCTGGGGACGATGTTCTCGCCGATCCAGGACCGCGGCGCCGCCGGCGCCGGCTTCACCCACCGTGACGGCGACACGGTCACCATCGCGACGCCGGCGCTGGGCGCCCTGGTCAACACGGTCGGGCGCAGCGACACCATCGCGCCGTGGACCTTCGGCGTGCGCGCCCTGTACGCCAACCTGGCGCGGCGCGGCCTGGTGGACGGCGCCGCAGCATGACGCCCGTGCATCCGCACCGGGTTGACGTGGCCGGCGACGCACCCCTGGACTACGCCAGCTATCCCGACCTGCAGGGCAAACGCGTGGTCGTGACTGGCGGCGGCTCGGGCATCGGCGCCGAACTGGTCACCGCCTTCGCGGGCCAGGGCGCGCAGGTCTGGTTCCTCGACATCGCCGACGCCGCGTCGCAGGCACTGGTCACTTCGCTGACTACGCCACTGCCCCCATCGCTGGCCACGCCGGCCCGGTCGATGCACCCGCCGCGCTACCTGCACTGCGACCTGACCGACCTCGATGCGCTGGCCGCCGCGTTCGCCGCCATCGAGCGTGACGCCGGCGGCATCGACATCCTGCTCAACAACGCCGCCAACGACGACCGCCACGGCATCGACGACGTCACTCCGGCGTATTGGGAAAACCGGATGGCGGTCAATCTGCGGCACCAGTTCTTCTGCGCCCAGGCGGCGGTGCGCATGATGCGCGCGCAAGGGGGCGGCGTGATCCTCAACTTCGGTTCGATCTCCTGGTACCTGGCGTCGAGCCGGCTGGCGCTGTACATGACGGCCAAGGCCGGGATCGAGGGCCTGAGCCGCGGCCTGGCGCGCGACCATGGCCCGGACGGCATCCGCGTCAACACGGTCATCCCGGGCGCGGTGCGCACCCCGCGCCAGCAGGCGCTGTGGCATACGCCCGAGGAAGAAGCCCGGATCCTGGCCGGCCAGTGCCTGCCGCGCCGGGTCGAGATGCAGGACGTCGCGGCGCTGTCGCTGTTCCTGGCATCGAACAATGCGCGCAGCTGCAGCGGACGCGAATATTTCGTCGACGCCGGATGGTACGGCGCATGAACGCCCCAGCATCGCCAGACTGCGTGTGGGACGCCGGCGCGATCCTGGGCGAGGGCGCGCTGTGGGACGCGGCGCGGGGCCAGGTCTGGTTCGTCGACATCAAGGGCCGGCGCATCCACCGCTGCGACACCGACGGCGCTGCGCGCGCCAGCTGGGACGCACCGACGCAGGTCGGCTTTGTCGTGCAGGAACAGGGTGGTGGCATGGTGTGCGGCCTGGAAGACGGCCTGTATCGCTTTGACGAACACGATGGCGCCTTCGGCGCGCTGATCCCCGTGGAAACCGACCTGCCCGGCAACCGCCTGAACGACGCCCACGTCGACGCGGCCGGCCGCCTGTGGTTCGGGTCGATGGACAACGGCGAAGACGCGGCAACCGGTGCGCTGTACCGTTTCGACGGCGGGTGGAGCGCGGCGCGGCGCATGGACGCCGGCTACATCATCACCAACGGCCCGGCGACCAGCCCCGATGGCGGCACGCTGTACCACACCGATACGCTGGGCCGCTGCATCCACGCGTTCGACCTGCGCGCCGACGGCAGCCTGGCCAGCAAACGCCGGTTCGTGGTCCACGAGGGTAGCGGCCATCCGGACGGGATGGCGGTCGACGCCGCCGGCCACCTGTGGGTGGCGGTATTCGGCGGCTGGCGCATCGACCGGTACGACCCGCAGGGCCGCAAAGTGGGCGAGGTGCGCTTCCCGTGCGCCAACATCACCAAGCCGGTGTTTGGCGGCGCCGACCTGCGCACCGTGTACGCCACCACCGCGCGCAAGGGGCTGGATGCGGCGGCGCTGGCCGGCCAGCCGCTGGCGGGCGGCCTGTTCGCGTTCAGCGCCGATACACCGGGCCTGCTGCCGTACGCACTGCGCAGGACGGCGCCATGAGCGGGCCGTTCGTCCCCAATGGCGCACGGCGCTTCCGCTCGCAGGACTGGTTCGACAATCCCGAGCGGATCGACATGACGGCGCTCTATCTCGAGCGCTTCATGAACTACGGGATCACGCCCGCCGAGCTGCGTTGCGGCAAGCCGATCATCGGTATCGCCCAGAGCGGCAGCGACATCACGCCCTGCAACCGCATCCACCTCGAACTGGTCAAGCGGGTGCGGGACGGCATCCGCGACGCCGGCGGCATTCCGATGGAATTCCCGCTGCACCCGATCTTCGAAAACTGCCGCCGCCCGACCGCGGCGCTGGACCGCAACCTGGCCTACCTGGGCCTGGTCGAGATCCTGCACGGCTACCCGATCGACGCGGTGGTGCTCACCACCGGCTGCGACAAGACCACGCCGGCCCAGATCATGGCCGTGTCGACGGTCGATATTCCGGCCATCGTGCTGTCCGGCGGGCCGATGCTGGACGGCTGGTTCGAGGGCGAACTGGTGGGATCGGGCACGGCGATCTGGCGCGCCCGCCGCCAGCTGGCGGCAGGGACCATCGATGAACAGAAATTCGTCGACATCGCCACCGCCTCGGCGCCGTCGGCCGGCCACTGCAACACCATGGGCACCGCCTCGACGATGAATGCGGTGGCCGAGGCGCTCGGCATGTCGCTGACCGGCTGCGCTGCGATCCCCGCACCGTACCGCGAGCGCGGCCAGATGGCGTACGAGACCGGGCGCCGCATCGTCGCCCTGGCCAACGAGGACGTGCGTCCATCGGCCATCCTGACGCGCGACGCGTTCCTGGACGCGATCGTGGTGAACGCCGCCATCGGCGGCTCGAGCAACGCCCAGCCGCACATCATGGCGATGGCGCGCCATGCCGGGGTCGAGATCGGCACCGGCGACTGGATGCGCTACGGCTACGACGTGCCGCTGCTGCTCAATATGCAGCCGGCCGGCAAATACCTGGGCGAGCGCTTCCACCGCGCCGGCGGGGTGCCGGCCGTGATGTGGGAACTCGAGCAGGCCGGCATGCTGCGCTCGCAGCGGCTGACCGTGACCGGGCGCACGCTGGCCGAGAATGTCCGCCACCGCGAGACCGACGACCGCGAGATGATCCATCCGTGCGCCCGTCCGCTCAAGGAAAAGGCGGGCTTCCTGGTCCTGTCGGGCAACCTGTTCGACTTCGCGATCATGAAGACCAGCGTCATCTCGCCGGCCTTCCGGGCGCGCTACCTGGCCACGCCGGGGGCGGAAAACTGCTTCGAATGCCGGGTGGTCGTGTTCGACGGCTCGGACGACTACCACCAGCGCATCAACGATCCCGCTCTCGGCATCGACGAGCACACCATGCTGGTGATCCGCGGCGCCGGTCCGATTGGCTGGCCCGGGTCGGCCGAGGTGGTCAATATGCAGCCGCCGGACGCGCTGATCAGGCAAGGCATCGGCAACCTGCCGACCCTGGGCGACGGGCGCCAGTCGGGCACCTCGGACAGTCCGTCGATCCTGAACGCGTCGCCGGAAAGCGCGGCCGGCGGCAACCTGGCGCTGTTGCGCACGGGCGACGTGGTGCGGGTCGACCTGAATCATGGCCGCTGCGACGTGCTGGTGTCGGCCGACGAACTGGCGCTGCGCCGGCTGGACGCGCCGCTGTTCATCCCGCCGAGCCAGACGCCGTGGCAGGAGATCTATCGGGCGACGGTGGGCCAGCTGCACACGGGCGCCTGCATGGAGCTGGCGCTGCCGTACCGCGCGGTGGCCGACGTCATGCCGCGCCATAACCACTGAATCACCGCATCAGCGAAGGCGAGAAGATAGCGCTAACGCCGATTGTTGAGCAGAATGTCAATACTGCGCCGGGGCGCCAGCCCACGGCGCGCATAACAGACAGGAGACAGGCATGAAGAGTTTGACCATCGCCCTCGGGCTGGGTTGCGCCGTGCTGTTCGCGTCGGCGCCGGCCATGGCCGACGCAAAGAATCCAAAAATCGGCTTTTCGATCGACGACCTGCGGCTGGAGCGCTGGACGCGCGACCGCGACTATTTCATCGGCGCCGCCGAAAAGCTCGGCGCCAGGGTCTATGTGCAGTCGGCCGACGCCAGCGAGCAGCGCCAGATCGCCCAGATCGAAAACCTGATCGCGCGCGGCGTCGACGTGCTGGTGATCGTGCCCTACAACGCCACGGTGCTGAACAATGCGGTGCGCGAAGCGAAGAAGGCCGGGATCAAGGTGCTGTCGTACGACCGCCTGATCCTCAATGCCGACATCGACGCCTACATCTCGTTCGACAACCGCGCCGTGGGCGAGCTGCAGGCCCGCGCGCTGGTGCGCCTCAAACCCAAGGGCAGCTACTACCTGCTGGGCGGCGCGCCCACCGACAACAACGCCAAGATCCTGCGCGAAGGCCAGATGGCGGTGCTGCAGCCGCTGATCGACAACGGCGACATCAAGGTGGTCGGGCGCCAGTGGGTCAAGGACTGGAGCGCTTCGGAGGCGATGGCGATCGTGGAGAATGCGCTGACCGCCAACGGCAACCGCATCGACGCGGTGGTGGCGTCGAATGACGCCACCGCGGGCGGCGCGATCCAGGCACTGGCGGCGCAGAAGCTGGCCGGCAAGGTGCCGGTGTCGGGCCAGGACGCCGACCTGGCCGCGGTGCGCCGCGTGATCGCCGGCACCCAGTCGATGACGGTGTACAAGCCCCTCAAGGCCATCGCCGCGACCGCCGCCACCCTGGCGGTGCAGCTGGTGCGCGGCGAGAAGCCGGCCTATAACGCGCAGCTGAACAACGGCTTCAAGCCGGTCAGCACCGTCCTGCTCAAGCCAGTCCTGCTCGACAAGGCCAATGTCGACCTGTTGGTGAAGGATGGCTTCTATACGCAAGGCCAGCTGGCGGGCAAGTAGGCCGATGTCCACCTTCCTGCTCGAGATGAAAGGCATCGCCAAGAGGTTCGGCGGCGTGCCCGCCCTGGATGGCGTCGACCTGGTGCTGCAACCCGGCGAATGCGTCGGCCTGTGCGGCGAGAACGGCGCCGGCAAGTCGACGCTGATGAAGGTGCTGTCGGCGGTCTACCCCCATGGCAGCTGGGACGGCGAGATCCGTTTCGACGGCCAGCCGCTGCAGGCACGCTCGGTGCGCGAGACCGAGGATGCCGGCATCGTCATCATCCACCAGGAACTGATGCTGGTGCCCGAGCTGTCGGTGGCCGAGAACATCTTCCTCGGCCACGAGCCGACGCTGCCGGGCGGACGGCTGAACTATCCGGCCATGCACCGGCGCGCCGCCGAACTGCTGCGCGGGCTGAAGCTGGCCGACGTCAACGTGGCGCTGCCGGTCAAGCATTACGGCGGCGGCCACCAGCAACTGATCGAGATCGCCAAGGCGCTCAACAAGCGCGCCCGCTTGCTGATCCTGGACGAACCGTCGGCATCGCTGACGGCGACCGAGATCGCGACCCTGCTCGACATCGTGCGCGGCCTGAAAGCGCGCGGCGTGGCGTGCGTGTATATCTCGCACAAGCTCGACGAGATCGCCGCCATCTGCGACACCGTGGTCGTGATCCGCGACGGGCGCCACGTCGCCACCACGCCGATGCACGCCATCGGTGTCGAGCGCATCATCGCCCAGATGTGCGGCCGCGAGATCACACGCCTGTTTCCAACCCTGCCGCATGCGGTCGGCGAGGTGGTGATGGAGGCGCGCCGCATCAGCGTTCATGACCAGGCCAACCCGGGCCGGCGCAAGGTCGACGATGTCTCGTTCCAGGTGCGGCGCGGCGAAATCCTCGGCATCGCCGGCATCGTCGGCGCCGGGCGCACCGAACTCGTCAGCGCGATTTTCGGCGCGTGGCCGGGACGCCACGAGGGGGAAGTCTGGATCGACGGGCGCCTGGCCGATACCCGTGATCCGCTGCGCTCGATCCGCGCCGGCCTGGCGCTGGTGCCCGAAGACCGCAAGCAGCACGGCATCGTGCGCGATTTGCCGGTGGGGGCGAACATCACGCTGTCGGTGCTGCAGCGCTTCGCGCACCTGACCCGCATCGACGCCGGCGAAGAAGCCTGCGCGGTCGCTGCGCAGATCGACCGGCTGGCCCTCAAGACCGCCAGCGCAGCCTTGCCCATCACGGCGCTGTCCGGCGGCAACCAGCAGAAGGCGGTGCTGGCCAGGATGCTGTTGACCGGGCCGAAGGTGCTGATCCTCGATGAACCGACCCGTGGCGTCGATGTCGGCGCCAAGTTCGAGATCTACCGCCTGATGCTCGAACTCGCGGCGCAGGGCATCGCCATCGTCATGGTCTCGTCCGAGCTGGCCGAAGTGCTGGGCATGTCGGACCGGGTGCTGGTGATGGGCGAGGGCAGGCTGCGCGGCGATTTTCCCAACCAGGGCCTGACCCAGGAAACGGTGCTGGCCGCCGCCCTGGGACAGGCTTGATGAAGGACCAGGACGAAGGGCAGGACGAAGACGATGACGACACTCAAGCGCTGGTTCACCCAGTACAAGATCCTGGCCCTGCTGATCGCGGTCGCGCTGATCTGGGCCTTCTTCGGCTGGCATACCGACGGCGGCTTCACGTCGGCGCGCAACCTGTCGAACCTGATGCGCCAGATGGCGATTACCGGCATCCTCGCCTGCGGCATGGTGTTCGTGATCATCGCCGGCGAGATCGACCTGTCGATCGGTTCGCTCCTCGGCCTGCTCGGGGGCCTGGCGGCGGTGCTGGACGTCACCCATGGCATGCCGCTGCCGCTGTCGATCGCCGTGGTGCTGGGCGCCGGCCTGCTGTGCGGCTTCCTGAACGGCTACCTGACCGCCTATGCCGGGATCCCGTCGTTCATCGTCGGGCTGGGCGGGATGCTGGCCTACCGCGGCGTGGTGCTGGGCCTGACCGGCGGCGCCACCGTGGCGCCGGTCTCGCCCGGCATGGAGCGCCTGGGCCAGGCCTACCTGCCGCCGGCCTGGGGGCTGGCGCTGGGTGTGCTGCTGTTCGTGGTCGCGGCGCTGCTGGCCTGGCGCCAGCGAGAAAACCAGGCCCGCCACGGCTTGCCGGTGATCGCCCTGTGGCGCTCGGTGGCGCGTGTACTCTTGGCCGGCGTGCTGCTGGCCGGGCTCATCTCGACCTTCAACAGCTACGAAGGCATCCCGCTGCCGGTGCTGATCCTGCTGGCGTTGCTGGGCGTATTCAGCTACATCGCGCGCCAGACCGTGTTCGGGCGGCGCATCTATGCGGTGGGCAGCAATATGGAAGCGACCCGCCTGTCGGGGATCGACGTCAGGAAGGTCAAGCTGTGGATCTTCGGGCTGATGGGATTGATGTGCGCACTGGCGGGATTGATCAATACCGGGCGCCTGGCGGCCGGCTCGCCCTCGGCCGGCGTGTCGGCCGAACTCGACGTGATCGCCGCCTGCTTCATCGGCGGCACCTCGATGCGCGGCGGCGCCGGCACGGTCCACGGTGCGCTGGTGGGGGCGATGGTGATGGCAAGCCTGGACAATGGCATGTCGATGCTCGACGTCGACGCCTACTGGCAGATGATCGTCAAGGGGCTGATCCTGACGCTGGCAGTGTGGCTCGATGTCGCGACGCGCAACCATTCGCACTAGCTTGCCATGCAGGCGACACAAACCCGCATGCAGTTTGATTAACAGCAAACCCGGCGCTCATATGAGCACGAATGGCACAGGACTCTCTAGACTCGGATGACTATCAGCGCGCCAATGCGCATCCGGAGGAGTCCATGAATACGAGAGAACAGACCAGGAGACTGCTGTTGAAGTCGGCAGCGGGCGTCGTCGCGGCGCAGTGCCTGCCCCATGACGCGCGCGCGTCGGCAACCGGCTTGCGCCAGGAGTGGCAGCAGTTCAAGGCCACCAGCCAGTATGCGTCGTTCCGCAGCGCGATCGCGCTGATGCGCGCCAACACCGATCCGCTGAACCCCTCGTCGCTGGCATTCTGGGCCAACGTCCATGTCAACCATTGCCCCCACGGCCAGCCGTATTTCATCGCCTGGCACCGCGGTTACCTGTATCACTTCGAGCGCCAGCTGCGCATCGTGTCGGGCAACCCGGACCTGATGCTGCCGTACTGGGACTACTATGCGAATGCCACGCTGCCGGCAGAGTTCACCGATCCGGCGCCGGACAATCCCCTGTACCTGCAGCGCATGGGCGCCAACGTGCATGCCGCGCTCAACCTGGCGCCGTTCGCGCCGGCCGTGTTTAATTTCCAGCGTGGAACCACCAATGCCTTCGAGCCGAAGATCGAGGACGTCCACAATCCGGTGCATGACCTGATCGGCGGCATCATGAGCACGATGCAGTCGCCGCTCGACCCGATCTTCTACCTGCACCATGCCAGCATCGATCGCCTGACGCACGCCTGGGCACTGCCGGACGGGAAGGGCATCCCGTACTCGAGCTATCCTTTTTCGTCCCACGACAGCAATCCCTACTGGGCCGGCAGCCACGTGTATGCCACCGGACTGAGCATGGCGCGCTACCTGACGCTCGATCCGGCCTGGCTCGGGATCGACTATGTCGACACGGCGATGCCGGCCGCGCTGCCCGCGGCGCGCGCGGCAGGCCAGCCGGCACCGGCAGCGGCACCGCTGCGCCGCCCGCCCTTCGTGGCTTTCACGCCGACGCCGCCAGGCCAGCGCTCGGCGACCCGGCGTTCGCTGGGCGGTATCGCGCAACCGGTGTTCGACCGACGCTCGGTATCGGCGCGGATTCGGCTCGCCCCGGGCGATGCCGCGGATGTCGCGCGGATTGTCGGCGTGCTGCGCCAAAAAGGGGAAGCGGGAGGGGAAGCGGGAGGGGGAGCGGACGGGCAAACGGATAGGGGCATCGCTGTATCGGCCGCCCCGGGCGCGGTCAAGGTCGTCATCGACAACGCGCTGATCGGCGAACTCGCCAGGCGCGGCGGGTTTTTCTATGCGCTCTACCTGAACCTGCCCGCCCAGGTCGACGCGCCGAGCGCGCGCGCGCAGTCGTGGATCGGCACGCTGGGCGCGTTCCAGATCGCTGCGGCGTCGCACCATGGCCCGGCCCGGCTCGAGTTCGACGTGACCGAGCTGCTGGCGCAGCAGGAACAACCCGATTTCTCGACCTTCTCGCTGTCCTGGGTACGGGTCGACGGAGAGTCGCCGCCGGCCGGCGTGGCCATCCGCGTCGATGAGATACGCCTGGAACTGGCGTTCGAGGCGCAGCCGGCGCCGGCGCCGCGCAAGCCCGCGCTGCAAGGCTGGTATGGGCGCTGAAGCGTGCTGCGGCGGCGCCGGCGAGTCGCGCCGCGCGATTCAGGATGTTGTACGCAAACATCCACGAACATAGGAGTGAGACTGGGGAGAATAGTTCACCTTCAGGCTGCAACATCGATCTCCGGTATTTCTTTTGTTAGCGCGAACAATCTGGTTGCCTCCAGAGGCGGTATTGTTTAGCATGGTTCGCACAAGCCGATAACAGGCACATAACAAACGAAGTCCAGGAGACTTATGCGTACCACGTTCCCCCGCCTTGCCGGCGTGAGCGCGGTGGCGGTGGCATGTGCCTGCGCCGTCGCCGTCACGGCGGTCGCCCCCGTCACCGGCCAGGCAGCCGATCGCGCCGCGCCGGCCGCCTATGTCTGGGACAGCGTCGCCATCGGCGGCGGCGGTTTCGTCACCGCGCTCATTCCCAGCCGCAGCGATCCGAACGTGGCGTACGCGCGCACCGATGTCGGCGGCGCCTATCGCTGGCGTGCGGACGAGGGGCGGTGGACGGCACTGCTCGACTGGCTGGGCGAGGACCAGACCGGCTTTCTGGGCATCGACGCGCTGGCGATCGATCCGGACAATGCGGCCAATATCTGGCTGCTGGCCGGCATCGCCTACCTGAATGGCGGGCGCACCGCGGTGCTGCGCTCGACCGACTACGGCAAGACGTTCGAGAGCGCCGACGTCACGGGGCAGTTCACCACCCACGGCAACGGCTTCGGGCGCCAGAACGGCGAGCGGCTTGCGGTCGACCCGGGGCCAGGCAAGCGATTGCACCTCGGCTCGCGTCGCGACGGGCTGTTCACCAGCAGCGATCGCGGGCGTACCTGGCAGCGCAATGACGCATTCCCGGTGACGGGCACGCCGAATGGCGTGGGGCTCAATATCGTGCTGCCTGACCCGGCCAGCGTGCGCGATGGCCAGGCGCAGCGCATGTTTGTCGGGGTATCGCGCTTCGGCCGCGTCGGCCCCAATCTGTATCGCAGCGACGATGCCGGCGCCACCTTCGCACCCGTCCAGGGAGGACCTGCCGACCTGATGCCGCAACGCGCGGCGCTCGACGGCGCCGGCAATCTGTTCGTGACCTACGCGGACGGCGCCGGACCGCATCCCCAGCGCGATGGCAGCGACCCCGTCGATCGTGGCCAGGTCTGGAAATACCACGTCGCCAGCGGCGCCTGGCGCGATGTGACGCCGCAGGGCTGGACCCGGCCGTTCGGCGGCATCGATGTCGACCCGCGCGATCCGCGCCGGCTGGTGGTCTCCACCATCAACACCTTCCTCCCCCAGGGTCCGGACGCGAGAGGCGACCGCATCTTCTTGTCAAAGGACGGTGGCGCCAGCTGGACCGACGTGGTCGCGCGCGGCTTCCAGCGCGACGCGGCCGGGGTGCCGTGGCTCGAGGGGCATGCGATCCACTGGGCTGGCTCCATCGCGTTCGACCCGCTGGACACGCGCGCGGTGTGGGTCACGTCCGGCAACGGGGTATTCCGCACCGCCGACATCGACGCGGCGCCGGCCACCTGGACGTTCACCGTAAAGGGGCTTGAAGAAACGGTGCCGCTCGGACTGGTGAGCATGGCGGGCATGCCGCTGGTGTCGGCCATCGGCGACTACGACGGTTTCGTGCACGACGAGCCGTCGCGTCACGGCCGCATTCACCATCCCGGGATCGGCACCACTACGGGGCTCGATGCGGCAGCGCTGCGTCCGCAAACCATGGTGCGGGTCGGCGACAAGATGCTGCTCACCGTCGACGGTGGCAAGAACTGGAAGCAGACCCCGACACTGAAGGGCATCCGCGGCAGCGTGGCGATGTCGGCCGACGGCGCCGTCCTGGTGCACGCGCCGCAGGGGGCCAGCACGCTGTATCGCTCGGGCGATGCAGGCGCCAGCTGGACCCGGGTAAAGGGCCTGGCGGGACGCGACCTGCGCGCCGTGGCCGACCCGGTGCGCGCCACCGTGTTCTATGCCTACGATGGGAAGGCGCTCAATGTCAGCGTCGATGGCGGCGTGCGCTTCAACCCGCGCGCCAGCCTGCCGGCCGGCGGCGCGCGCCTGATCCGCGCCGCGCCCGGCCGCGCAGGCGATCTGTGGGCGCCGCTCAAGGATGGCGGCCTGCAACGGTCGACCGATGGCGGCAAGACGTTCGGACCGGTGGCCAATATCGCTTACTGCGGCGCGGTCGGATTCGGCAAGCCAGCGCCGGGCCAGGATTACCCGGCCGTGTACATCTGGGGCGGCGTGAACGGCGTGCGCGGTATCTACCGCTCGCTCGACACCGGCGCCAGCTGGCAGCGCATCAACGACGACGCGCACCAGTACGGCGGCCCTGGCGACGGCCACTTCATCGTGGGCGACATGAACCGCTTCGGCTTTGTCTACATGAGCACTGCCGGTCGCGGCATCGTCTACGGAAGGCCCGCTGCCAAATGACGATCGTCTCGCTGCAGGGCCTGCTTCGCATGGGGGTGATCAGCGCCGCGTTGCTGCTGCCTGGCGTCGCGACGGCTGCGCCCGACCTGGTGCTGCGCTATGACCGCCCGGCCCAGGACAACGACCAGGGCTGGGAGACCGAAGCGCTCCCGATCGGCAATGGCCGTATCGGCGCCATGGTGTTCGGCCAGCCCGGGCGCGAGCACCTGCAGTTCAACGACATCACCCTGTGGACCGGCGACGACAAGACCATGGGCGCGTTCCAGCCGTTCGGCGACCTGCTGGTCGATCTGCCCGGGCACGGACAGGGCGCCACCGACTACCGCCGCACGCTGGACCTGGCGCGCGGCGTGCACACCGTCACCTACACCCACAAGGGCGTGAACTACAAGCGCGAAGCGTGGGCCAGCTATCCGGCGCAAGTGATCGTGCTGCGCCTGACGGCCGACCGCAAGGGCCAGTACACCGGTAGCGTCGCGCTGACCGACCGCCACGGCGCGCACCTGGCCGTGCACGACAACCGCCTGTACGCATCCGGCACGCTGTCCGGCTTCGTGCTGGCGGACGGGGCCCCGAGCAGCAATATCATGACCTACGCCAGCCAGGTGCAGGTGCTGCACGACGGCGGTCAACTCGCCGTCGACGGCAAGCGCATCGCGCTGCAGGGCGTCGACAGCGTGACCCTGGTGCTGGGCGCCGGCACCAGCTTCGTGCTCGACGCCGCGCGGCGTTTCAATGGGGAGCACCCGCTGGCGCGCGTGACCGGCCAGGTCAGCAAGGCTGCGGCGCGGCCCGTGGCCGACCTGCGCCTGGAGCACGAACGCGATGTCGCCAGACTGGTGGGGCGGGTCGAACTCGACCTGGGCACGACGCCCGCCGGGCGCCGCGCATTGCCGACCGATGCGCGCCTGCTGGCCTATACCAGGGAAGGCGGCGACCCGGAACTGGAAGCGCAGTACTTCCAGTACGGCCGCTACCTGCTGGTCTCGAGCTCGAGGGGTTCGCTCCCGGCCAATCTGCAGGGCCTGTGGAACAACCGCCATGTACCGCCCTGGAATGCGGACTACCACACCAACATCAACGTCCAGATGAACTACTGGCCGGCCGAGGTGACCAACCTCAGCGAGCTGGCCACGCCGTTCTTCGATTTCGTCACCGGCACCGCGCCCGTGTGGCGGCGCGAAACCGCGCGCGAATTCAAGCGTGGGGACGGCCAGCCGGTGCGCGGCTGGACCCTGCGCACCGAATCCAATCCGTTCGGCGCGATGGGCTACCTGTGGAACAAGACCGGCAACGCCTGGTATGCGCAGCACTTCTGGGAGCACTACGCCTTTACGCGCGACGAAGCATTCTTGCGCGACGTGGCCTACCCGATGATGAAGGAGGCCAGCGCCTTCTGGCAGGACTACCTGAAAGAGCTGCCCGATGGCCGCCTGGTGGCGCCGCAAGGCTGGTCGCCCGAACACGGTCCGCTCGAGGATGGCGTCGCCTACGACCAGCAAATTGTGTGGGACCTGTTCAACAACACGGTGGAAGCGCTCGACATCCTGAAAGTCGACCCCGAACTGCGCGCCACGCTGGCCAGCATGCGCGAGCGCCTGGCCGGCCCGCGGATCGGCAGCTGGGGCCAGTTGCTCGAGTGGCTGGACGAGAAAAAAGACCCGGTGCTCGACACCCCGAAGGACACGCACCGCCATGTCTCGCACCTGTTCGCGCTGTTCCCGGGCCGCCAGATCGGTCCCGTGAAAACGCCGGAGCTGGCCGACGCTGCGCGCACCAGCCTGGCGGCGCGCGGCGACGCCGGCACCGGCTGGTCGATGGCGTGGAAGATGGCGTTCTGGGCGCGCTTGCACGATGGCGAGCGGGCGTATCGCATGCTGCGCGGCGTGCTGGCCGCGCCCGGCGCGCGCGCCGCCGAACAGGCCGGCGTCTTCTCGGAGCATCACAACGCCGGCGGCACCTACCCGAACATGCTCGACGCGCACCCGCCGTTCCAGATCGACGGCAACTTCGGCGCCACCGCGGCGATCGCCGAAATGCTGGTGCAATCGCATGCCGGCGAGATCCAGGTGCTGCCGGCGCTGCCCAGGTCGTGGGGCACCGGTTCCGTGAAAGGGCTGCGTGCACGCGGCGGCTACGAGGTCGATATCGCCTGGCGCAATGGATTGCTGGTGGACGTCACCGTGCGCTCGCTGGCTGGCGGCGGCAAGGCACGGTTGCGCTACGGCGCCTGGCTGACCGAGATCGAGCTCGCACCAGGGCAGAGCCGCACGGTCGCTGCGGCGCTGTTCAAATAACAAGGACACCACCAAGGAGACGACCCGCATGACCCTGAACCAGATTGCACGCAGCCTCGGCTACGCCGCCCCGCTGTGCCTCGCGCTCGGCTCAACCCTGGCAAGCGGCGCCATGGCCGTCCCCGAGCTGCCACGCCTGGTCACCAAGGATGGCCGCCATGCCCTGATGGTGGACGGCGCGCCGTTCCTGATGCTGGCCGGCCAGGCCCACAATTCGAGCAACTACCCGGCGGCGCTGCCGAAAGTGTGGGAAGCGCTCAAGGACGCCAACGCCAACACGCTGGAAATGCCGATCGCCTGGGAGCAGATCGAGCCGCAGGAAGGCAAGTTCGATTTCTCGTTCCTCGACATCCTGGTCAAGGAGGCGCGCGACCACAGGATGCGGCTCGTGATCGTCTGGTTCGGCACCTGGAAGAATACGGGCCCGGGCTACCTGCCCGAGTGGGTCAAGTTCGACAATCAGCGCTTTCCGCGCATGAAGGACAAGGACGGCAAGAACGTCTACAGCCACTCGCCGTTTGGCGAACAGACACTGGCGGCCGACCGCAATGCATTCGTCAGGATGATGGAGCACATCAGGAAGATCGATGCCGGCAACCGCACCGTGATCCTGGTGCAGGTCGAGAACGAAGTCGGCACCTATGGCTTCGCCCGCGACTACGGTGCGCGCGCCGAAGCCGCCTTCAGGCAGCCGGTGCCGGCCGCCGTGCTCGCGCGCCAGAAGCCGAAAAAGGCGTCCAGCGGCACCTGGACCGAGGTGTATGGCGACTACGCCGACCAGTACTTCCACGCGTGGGCGATTGCCGGCTACATCGAATCGATCGCCAGGGCCGGACGCGCCGTGTACGACTTGCCGATGTTCGTCAACAACGCATTGAGGGAACCTGCACTGGACGGCAAGCCGGCCGCGCCGTGGAAGGGCGACTTCGCCAGCGGCGGCCCGACCTACGACGTGCTCGATATCTACAAGGCAGCCGCGCCGCACATCGATTTCGCCGCGCCCGACATCTACATGCCTGAATCGAACAAGGTGAGCGAAATCCTGCGCTCGTTCAAGCGCCCTGACAATGCCCTGATGATCCCCGAGATGGGCAATGCGCCCGGCTACGCGCGCTATGTGTACCAGGCCGTTGGCATGGGCGCGCTGGGCGTGGCGCCGTTCGGCCTCGATTACGCCGAGTACAGCAACTATCCGCTGGGCGCGAAATTCACCGACAGGCGCATGGTGGAGCCGTTCGCCAAGGTGTTCGGCGTGTTCGCGCCGCTCCAGCGCCAATGGGCGCAATGGGCATTCGAAGGCCGCACCTACGGCGTGGCCGAAGGCGACGACCGCGCCGCGCAGACGGTCAACATGGCCGGCTGGAAGGCCACGGTGTCGTTTCGCGAGTTCCAGTTCGGCGAGCGCCAGTACCTGAAGGACAAGAACGAATACCAGTCGGGCACCGAGCAGCCGAGCGGCGGCGTGGCCATTGCCCAGATCGGCGTTAATGAATTCGTGCTGGTCGGCCAGCAGGTGCGCGTGAGGCTGTCCGGCCATGGCGCCAACGCTGGCAAGCCATCGATGCTGGCGCGGGTCGAGGAAGGACGTTTCGATGCCGGCGGCAAGTGGGTCATGCAGCGCAACTGGAATGGCGACCAGACCGACTATGGCCTGAACCTGCCGGCCACGCCGACGGTGCTGAAGGTGAAGCTGGGTACGTATGAAGAGTAGTGGATAAAAACACACCAATGACAACAGGAGATCGACATATGCGTATGACACAGGTAGCGGCCGCAGTGCTGTTCCTCGCCGCGGGCAATGGGGCGCATGCCGGCACTTTCCAGCAGACCGGCACCGGCATCGAGGTCAAGCCCGATAGCGGCGCTGCCCGGGTGGTGCGCCTGAACCTGATGAGCGACAACATCATCCAGGTGGTCAAGCTCGATGCCGAAGGCACGAACCTGACGCCGTCGCTGATGACGGTGGCCACGCCGTGCGCCGACAAGTGCAGGTTCAGCGTCACGCCGGGCGCCGACAAGGTCCGGCTCAAGGCCGGCAGGATCGCCGCCAGCGTCTCGCTCGAGGACGGCCAGGTCGAATTTTTCGATGCCGCCGGCAAGCGCTTCCTGGCGCAGGCGTCCGAAGCGATGACGCCGGTGACGGTCGGCGGCAAACCCTACTTCGCCATCAAGCAGGGCTTCAACCACGGCACCAGGGACGCCTACTACGGCCTGGGCCAGCACCAGAACAACCAGATGAACTACAACGGCGAAGACGTGGTGCTGCAGCAGCACAACATGATCGCCGCGGTGCCGTTCGTGGTCTCGGACAAGAACTACGGCGTTTTATGGGACAACAATGCGATTTCGCGCTTCGGCGACGCCACGCCCTACGCCCTGATGTCGCGCGACCTGACCCTGCGCGGCGTCGACGGCAAGCGCGCCGGCCTGACCGCCAGGTACTACATTGGCGGCAAACTGGCCCTCACGCGCCAGGAGAAGGACATCGACTACCAATACCTGAAGGACGTCGACCAGAACTGGCCGAAAGAACTCAAGCCGATCAAGGAGCTGACCGACGTGAAGGTGGTCTGGGAAGGCACCATGAGCAGCGACAAGCCGGGCGTGCACAAGATGCAGCTGTACTCGTCGGACTACGCGAAACTCACCGTCGACGGCAAGCAGATCATGGACGTGTGGCGCATGGGGTGGAACCCCTGGTACCACAACTTCGAGGTCGAATTCGCGGCCAACAGGCCGGTCAGGCTGCACCTGGAGTGGAAGCCTGCGGGCGGCATGATCGCCATCACCCACAACAACCCGTTGCCAGGCCCGGAGCGCCATTCCTTGACGATGTCGTCCGAGATCGCCGAGGCGATCAACTACTACGTGATCAGCGCCGACAATATGGACAACGTGATCGGCGGCTACCGTCACCTGACCGGCCAGCAGCCGATGATGCCGAAGTGGTCGTACGGCTTCTGGCAATCGCGCCAGCGCTACGAAACCCAGCAGCAGCTGCTGGACACGGTCAAGGAATACCGCAAGCGCGGCTGGCCACTCGACAACATCGTGCAGGACTGGTTCTACTGGCCGGAAGACGGCTGGGGTTCGCATGACTGGGACAAGGCGCGCTTCCCGGACCCGAAAGGCATGGTCGACGAAGTGCACAGGATGAACGCGCGCATCATGCTGTCGGTGTGGGGCAAGTTCTACGCCAATACCGACAACTACAAGGAGTTCGAGAAGAAGGGCTATATGTGGACCAGGAACGTCGAGAATGGTTCGCGTGACTGGGTCGGCAAGGGTTACCTGAACAGCCACTACGATCCATACACCAGAGAGGCGCGCGAGATCTACTATCGCCAGATGAAGACCAAGCTGGTCGACCTGGGCTTCGACGCCTGGTGGATGGACAACACCGAGCCTGACGTGCTCTCGAACAGCCGCCTGGAAGACTTCAAGGAACTGATCGGACCGACCGTCTACGGCGCCGGCGAAATCACCTTCAACCCGTACAGCCTGGTGAGCACCGGCGCGGTGGCCGATGGTCTCAGGCGCGACCAGCCTGATAAACGCCAGTTCATCCTGTCGCGTTCGGGCTTCGCCGGCATCCAGCGCAACGCGGTGGCGGTGTGGAGCGGCGACACGGTCGGCCGCTGGAACAATCTGTTCGACCAGATCGCGTCGGGCACCAATATGTCGATGTCGGGCATCCCGAACTGGACCCACGATATCGGCGGCTACGCCCAGGAAGTGCGCTTCCAAAGCGGCGACGTCGGCTCGGCCCAGGAAAACCGCAACGTCGGCAATGCCGCCGCCAAGCCCGAAGACATGGAAGAATGGCGTGAACTGAACCACCGCTGGTGGCAGTTCGGCGCGTTCTCGCCCATCTTCCGGTCGCACGGTGAAGTGGTCAAGCGCGAGCTTTACAATATCTCGGCCGGCGACGACGCAATGCGCGACAACATGGTCTGGTTCCTGAAGCTGCGCTATCGCCTGATGCCCTATATTTACACGATGGCGTCCGATACCCACTACCATTCGGGCACCATGATGCGCGGCCTGGTGATGGACTTCCCGAACGACGACAAGGTCAAGAACATCAAGGACCAGTACATGTTCGGCCCATCGTTCCTGGTGGCCCCGGTGTACGAGTACAAGGCGCGCAGCCGCCAGGTGTACCTGCCTGCGGGCGCCGAGTGGTATGACTTCTATACCGGCGAGCGTCACAAAGGGGGCACGACGCGCAGGATCGACGCGCCGCGCGCGCAGTTGCCGCTGTTCGTGAAGGCCGGTTCCGTGATCACCACCGGTCCGGTCACCCAGTACGTGGACGAGAAGCCGGATGCGCCGATCGTGATTCATGTGTACGCGGGCGCCAATGGCGTGGCCACGCTGTACGAGGATGACGGCGTCAGCAACGCCTACCAGCGCGGTGAAGCCAGCCGCATCCCGATCGCCTACGACGACAAGTCGGGCGTGGTGCAGATCGGCGAGCGTGCCGGCCAGTACCAGGGCATGCCGATGAAGCGCGAGTTCAGGGTGCGCGTGATCAAGCCGGGCGTGTCGACCTCGAAAGACATGGATGCGTTCGATAAATCGGTGACCTATGAAGGCAAAGCGGTGACCATCAAGCTGTAAATTCCGGGCGCAAGCTTCAGGCCGGGTGCGTCCGCGTGCCCGGCTTTTTCCATTGAAAGACTCCATGAAAACTGTTTCGACCCTACTGGGCATGGCGCTTGCCGGCCTGCTGCAACTGGCGCCAATGCTGGCGCCAACGCTGGCGCTGGCCGTCAACAGGATCGCGCCCGACGACAAGCATCTGCAGACCACGGGCCGCATCGACGACCGTGATCCGGCGCGGCCGGTACTGAGCTGGCCCGGCACCCAGATCGCCGGCACGTTCACCGGCACCTCGCTGGCGATCGTGCTGGACGATGAGCGTGGGCAGAATTTCTACAATGTGTTCCTGGATGGCGACACGAAGCGGCCGATCATTCTTCAGGCCGACAAAGGTCAACAATCCTATGTCGTGGCCAATGGCCTGGCGCCGGGCGCGCACAGCTTCCTGATCACCAGGCGCACCGAGGGCGCCGAGGGGCCGAGCGTGTTCCTGGGCCTGGAGCTGGACGACAAGGCAGAATTGCTGGCGCCGCCGGCACGTTTAAGCCGCCGCATCGAATTCTTCGGCGACTCGATCACCAGCGGCATGGGCAACGAGGCGCCTGACGACGGGCGCGACGATCTGGCCAAGGACAAGAATAGCTACCTGTCGTACGCGTCGATCACGGCGCGCGCCCTGGAGGCCGAAGCGCATATCACGTCGCAGAGCGGCATCGGCGTGATGATCAGCTGGTTTCCGTTTACGATGCCGGATTTCCATGACCAGTCCAATGCCGTGGGCGACAACGACAGCAAGTGGGATTTCTCGCGCTGGACGCCGGACGTGGTAGTGGTCAACCTGATGCAGAACGATGCGTGGCTGATCGGGCGCGATCACAAGCTGCAGCCGGAGCCGGACGATGCCCAGCGCATTGCGGCCTACCAGGCGTTCGTGGCCAACGTGCGCTTACTGTACCCGCAGGCGTATATCGTGTGCGCGCTGGGCAGCATGGATGCTACCCGCGCCGGCTCGCCGTGGCCGGGATACGTACGGAGCGCTGTCAAGAACCTGGCGGCGGCCGGGGACAAGCGGATCGATACCGTGTTCTTCCCGTTCACCGGCTACGGCCAGCATCCGCGGGTCAGGCAGCACCAGGCCAATGCCGCGATCCTGACCCGCTTCATCCGCAAGAAGATGGGGTGGTAAGAGGGCCCGTGGCAGGGCACTGACCAGGGCGCCCTTTGCTTCTCACTGCGCGGCGTTCAACTGCATCAGATGGACATCGTTTTCGCGCAGCGGCAGCGCGGTCGTGAAGGTGCCGTCGCTGCCGACCTGCACCGTCTTTTGCTGCGCCGGCTTGCCGGTCGCCTGGGCCTTGAGCGCCGTGACCTGCTCGCGCGTGAGCTGCCTGGGCGACCCCATGCCGATATAGGCCGTGAATGCGTCATTCTGCTTGTACCCCACCGTGGACACCGTCATCGTGTACGCGCCCGGCCTCAAGCCGCGCATGGCCACGCGCACCTGACCCTTGGCTTTCGGCGGCAAATCCTTGATGAAGTACTGCTGGTTATTGATCTTGTCGGGCAGGGTAGGGGTGTAGTCCCACAGCAGCAGCTGCGCGTTGCCGTTGGCGTCGACGGTGGCATACGACGCGCTGTCGGCGTTCTTCAATTTGGTGTCGCCCAGCTGGTTCACGAACTGGTAAGCAAAATAGGCCGGCTTCTTGATTCCTTGCGTATTCATCAAGCCAAAGCCGCCGTGAAACGCTTCGAAACGGGGACCCGGCTCTTCGAAGATGTCGGTGAATACCCAATACGACATCGACTGGACCGCGCCTTCGTTCTGCTTGAGCTTTCTGAGGATGTAGGCGGCCTGGTGGTAGCTGTCGTGGGTCGGGTCGGCCGGCGTGTACGAAGAACTCCATTCGGTGTAATGCAGCTCGCGCTGCGGTTTGCCGGAGGCCGCAATGGCTTTGCGGTTGCGCATCACGTCGTGCGTGATCGCATTCTCGTCCGGATCGAGCACCGTGCCAGTGGTGCCGTATTCGTCCAGGAAGCCCTGGTTGACGCCATAAGAGTGACTGGTGAGGAAGTCGAGCGGCACGCCGTTCTTGTCGGCGTGGGCGATCATCTCGGGAATCCAGTCGCCGCCGGCGGTGGCCGGGCCGCCCACGCGGTAGGCCGGGTTGACCGACTTGACCGCGCGCGCCGCGTGATCATACAGCTTGAAGTAGTCGGCCTGGGTGCCGGTCCAGAAGCCATCCAGGTTCGGTTCGTTCCAGACTTCGAAGTACCACTGCGCCACTTCGTCGGCGCCGTAACGTTCGGTCCAGTGCCTGGTCAGCGCCGTGATCAGGCGGCCCCACTGGTCGTAGTCCTTTGGCGGCGTGACGTTGCCGCGCCACCAGAAGATGGTCTTGCTGCCGCTGGCCATGGCGCCCGGCATGAAGCCCAGTTCCACGAAGGGCCTGACGTCGATGCTGAGCAAATAGTCGAACAGGGCGTCGATGTACTGGAAGTTGTACTGCTCCTTGCCCTGGGCGTCGATCTTGAACACGCCCATGTCGTCGCTCAGCAGGCCGTGGAAGCGGATGGTGCGAAAGCCCGCATCGCGCTTGATTTCAAGCAGCTGCTGCTGCCAGTCGGCGCGCAAGCCTTCACTGGCGCGGCCGGCGCCGACCGACAGGTTGAACATGCGGTCGAGCTTTCCCTGCTGCTGCGTGACGTCGACATCGATGACGCGGTCCCGCGCCAGCGCTGCCAGCGGCAGTGCCAGCAAGGCGACCAGCAGCGCGCCACGAACGGTCGTGTTGTGTGGCCCCTTTGTCCCCTGTGCCCCCTGCGTCCCCTGTGTCACTGTCTTCTCCCGGTATGGTCGGCCTTTGATACAAGGCCTTGCCACAACGCTTCAGCGCGCTCCGGCGGCGAACTCGCGCGCCGGCAGGCGCACTGTGACCGTCTGCACCGGCGCATCGGCGGCGGTGGCCAGGATCACCTTGTACTCGCCGGCCGCGATTTTCCAGCGGTTGCTGGCGCTGTCGAACACGGCCAGCGTGCGCGGATCGACCGTCACCGTGCTGGCGCGCTGTTCGCCGGCTTTCAGCGCCAGCTTGTCCCAGCCGCCCAGGCGTTTCGGCGCTTCCCAGCCGGCCTTCGCGACATACACCTGCGGCACCGCCTTGCCGGCACGCGCGCCGGTATTGGTGGTGGCGAAGCTGACACGGATGCCGCCATCGGCCGCCACGGCCTGCAGGTCGCTGTAGCCGAAGCTGGTGTACGACAGCCCGTGACCGAACGCGAACAGCGGCTTGTGTCCCTTGAGATCGAACCATTTGTAGCCGACCGCCGCGCCCTCGATATCGTAGTCGACGTCGAAGCGGCTGTCCTTGGGCAGGTCGATGCCGTCGACGCTCGAGCGTGGCAACTGGCGCTCGGACGCCGGGAAGGTTTGCGGCAGCCGCCCCGATGCGTCGACTTCACCGGTGAGCACGCGGGCGATCGCCTCGCCGCCATTGCTGCCCGGGTACCAGGCCTGCACCACCCCGGCAACCGATTCCAGCCATGGCATGGTCACCGGCGTGCCGGTCTGCAGTACCACGACCGTGCGCGGGTTGGCGCGGGCGACTGCCGCGATCAGGGCGTCCTGTCCCTGGGGCAGGCCAAGTGTCGGCACGTCCGCGCTTTCGGCCGTCCACTGGGTCGCGAACACCAGCACGATGTCGGCGCCGGCTGCGCTGCGGGCCGCGCGTGCCGGGTCCTTGCCATCGTCCCACTCGAGCTTCGCCTTGCTGCGCGCAGCCAGCGCCGCCATCGGTGAACCCGGCAGGTAGACGGTCGGCCCCGGCCAGCTGGCCGGACCTTCATTCGGCACCGCCATCCCGCCGCGTGGATAGACCTGGGCCGAGCCGCCGCCGGACAGCACGCCCTTGTTGGCGTGGCCGCCGATGATCGCGATACGCTTGATGCCGGTTGCGAGCGGCAGCACGCCCCCCGCGTTCTTGAGCAGCACGATGCCTTCCTCGGCGGCGCGCTGCGCGATGCGCCCGTGGGCGGCGTAGTCGATCTCGCGTTCCTGCACCTTCACCGGTGCGTCGAGCGCGCCGTTGGCGCCCAGCGCCCACAGGATGCGCGTGACCATGTCGTCCAGGCGCGCCGGCGCCACGTGACCGTTCTCCACCGCCTCCTTGAGCGCGCCGTCGAAATAGGGCGACTTGTCGAACGGGTAGCCGGACTGCTGGTCCAGGCCCGCGTTCGCTGCCGGAACCGTCGAATGCACCGCGCCCCAGTCGGACATCACGTAGCCGCGGTAGCCCCAGTCGCGTTTCAGCACCCGGTTCAGCAGGTGCTCGTTCTCGCAGCCGTACACGCCGTTGACGCGGTTGTACGAGCACATGACCGCGCCGGGATTGCCGCGCTCGATGGCGATCTGGAACGCCAGCAGGTCGGACATGCGCCCGGCCGCGTCGGCGATCCTGACGTTCAGGTGATTGCGCCCGGTTTCCTGGTCGTTGTAGGCGTAGTGCTTGACGGTCGAGACGATGCGGTTCGACTGCACGCCGCGAATCTGTTCGCCGGCCATGATCCCGGCCAGCAGCGGGTCTTCGCCGGCGTACTCGAAGTTGCGGCCATTGCGCGGCTCGCGCGCCAGGTTGACGCTCCCGCCCAGCATCACGTTGAAGCCGGACAGGCGCGCCTCTTTGCCGATCATGGCCGCGCCCTCGAACGCCAGTTGCGGATTCCAGGTGGCGGCGGTGGCGATCCCCGCCGGCAGCGAGGTCCGTTCGCGCACGTTCTTGCCCGGTTGCGAGGCCACGCCGATGCCGGCGTCGGTCAGCCATTGCGGCGTGATGCCGAGCCGCTCGATGCCGCTCACGTAGCCGGCCGACTGGGCCAGCGAAGCGGCCGGCGGCTTGTGGCCATTGTGTTCGGCGCCGAAGCGGCCGAATACCAGGCTGATTTTTTCGTCCACCGTCATCTGGCCGACCAGCTGCGCGGCGCGCTTGCTGGCGGCGTCCGGCGCCGCATGAACCGGGTGGGCGGCGCAGGCGGCGGCGAGGGCGAACGCGACACAGGCGGTTGGCAGTACATAATGCATATTGACAGTCTCCTTGTGCGTCAGAAGGTCATCCCGAGCCGCACGCTGTAGCGCGGGCCGGTCACGAACCAGGCCCGGCCCTTGTCGCCGATGTGGTGCGTCATGATCTGCTTGTATTTGGCGTCGGTCAGGTTCTGGGCCTGCAAATCCAGCCGGAAGTGGTCGTTGAACTTGTAGCTGACCCCGCCGTCGAGCTGGCCGTAGTCGTCGGCCCAGATCGGCAAGCCCCAGGCGACGACATTCTGGCCGAAGGTCGGGCTGGCCGGATTGGTGTCGACACCATTGGTGCCATTGGTGCCGTTGTTGTTGTTGCCAAGCAGGCTCTTCGAGCGCCAGCTCCAGGCCAGGCGCGCCGACCATGGCCCCTTGTCGTACAGCAGAGCCAGGTTGTACGCGTTGCGCGACAGGTATTGCAGCGGCAAGTCGCCGAAGGTACGCCCGTCGGTGTCGCAGCCGTTCAGGTTCAGGTTGATGTTGGCCGCGCCCGACTGGTTGCTGCACCAGGGCGAGAACACCGGGTTGTACAGGTCGCGCCGGCTCTTGACGTGGGTGTAGTTGGCCTGCACGCCGAAGCCCGACCACCAGCCGGGCAGCTTGTCGAAGTACTGCTGGTAGGCGATCTCGACGCCGCGCGCGCTGCCGCGTGCGCCATTGACCGGCGTGGCGACACTGAAATCGATTGCACGGCCGCCCGCGTCAAGCAGCTGGTAGGACGCGTTCTGGCTGATGATGACGTCTTTCAGGCGCTTGTCGAACAGGCCGAGGGTGAACGAGCCGGCGCGCGCGAAATACCATTCGGCGGTGAGATCGATGTTGCGCGACGTGGTCGGACGCAGCATCGGATTGCCGACCGCCTCGCCGACGTGGCCGATCGAGGTGACGTTGGTGACCTGGCCGGCGCCGGTGCCGGTCGTCGAGCTGGTCACGCTCTGGCTGAGGGTGGTGTAGGCCTGCAGCTTGTCGAAGTCGGGCCGCGCCATGCCCTTGCCGATCGCGAAGCGAAACTGCAGTTCGTCGCTGGCCTTCATGCGCAGGTTCAGCGTCGGCAGCCAGTTGTGATAATTGTTCTCGTAATCCTGGCGGCCGGCGAACGGCGCGACCACCGGCACCGCCAGGCCGGTGGTGCCGCCCGGCGGGATCACGAAAGTCGGGTTGAACACGGTGTAGCCGAACGACTTGCCTTCGGTCTTCACATAGCGTACGCCCAGGTTGCCGTCGACCGGGAAGCGCAGGCCGTCGAAGGCGAAGCGCAGCTGGGTGTAGATCGCCCTGGTTTTCTCGGCCTGCTGGTTGTCGCCGGACGGATTGGCTTCGCCGAACACCGCCGGTTTCCAGGGCGTGCAGGTGTTGCCGGCCTGGGCGCACAGGATGTCGTGAAAGCCATGCAGCTGGGCATAGCTGCCGGGGTAGCCGGCGACGATCGACTGGGCCGGGAAGATGATCGGCGGGACCTGCGCGTCGCCGTTGAAGAAATTCTTGAATTCGTTGACCGCGGTCGGGCCCTGGAAGCGCGGATCGCCCAGGTAGGCCAGTTGATTGATCTGCCACGGCATCATCCAGCGCTGCGAGATGCCGACCCAGTTGTAGTTCGGGTTCGAATTGATGGTCTTGCCGTCGCGGTCGGTCAGGCGTACGCCCACGCGCAGGTCGCGCAGCACCGGATGGTCGAAATCGTACTTGACGTCGCCTTTCCAGGCTTTCTGGGTGGCGATGCTGCGGTCCTGGTGCTCCTGCGAGAAGGCCCAGAAGAAGTTGTTCGGGTCGCTCATGGCGGCCGCCTGGGCGCCGTTGAAGATGATGCGCGGCAGGCTGCCTGTCAGGTCCAGGTTCAGTTCGGGCATCAGGGTGCCCAGCGCCACGGTCGAATCGAACCCGTCCGAGGTCGCCTTGACGTGCTGGAAGTCGGACGTGAAGGTCCAGTTGCTGGCCGGCTTCCACTCGATGTTCCAGGCGATGTCGGTGGTGGACGAGTCGCGCGTCGCGGTGCGGGTATTGTTGGCGTATTCGATGGCGCCATCGGTCGGATTGGTGATCACGCCGCTGACGAAGGCGCCGTTGGCGTCGTACACGCCATTGCTCACCCGCAGGTTGGTCGGCGTGCCTTCGGCCGAGAACAGCGCGTTCTCGTCCCACTGCATGGCGTATTTCGAGCGGAACCAGGTCAGGTGGCTGCGCAGGGTATTGTCCTTCTTCCACTGCAGCGCGCCATAGGTGCCCTGGCGCTTGCGGTCGTAGCCGACGGTGCGCCACTGCGCGCCCTTGGGCAGCCATACCGTCCTGCCCGGTTCGGCGTTCGCCACCGGGTAATACGGTTCGACCTGGAAGGCGTCGGTGCGGGTGGCGCTCTGCGAGCTGGCGTAGTTGACCAGCACGCCGACTTCGCCGAAGCCGGTCTGCCACCGGTCCGAGACCAGGAACGAGCCGGACGGATCGGCCTTGCCTTTCTTGAGTTCGGAATAGGTGCCCTCGATATTGCCCGACACGCGCCGGCCCTTGATGTCGAACGGCAGCGCGGTGCGCAGGTTCACCAGGCCCGAGATGCCGCCTTCGATCTGCTCGGCCGACGGGTTCTTGTAGACGTCGACGCCGGCCATCAGTTCGGGCGGTACGTCCTCGAAGTTGAGCGCCCGCCCGCCGGTGGACGAGAACGAATCGCGGCCATTGAGTTCCGAGCGCACCCAGGTCAGGCCGCGGATCGACACGCCCGACCCTTCCACCGAAAAGTGCTCGGGGTCGGCCCGTGACATGGTGCGGTCGATGGTCACGCCGGGTATGCGCTGGAGCACCTCGGTAATGGATTTGTCGGGCAGCTTGCCGATGTCCTCGGCCACGATCGAGTCGACCACCTCGTCCGAGTTCTTCTTGAGCTGCTGGGCGCTGTTGAGGGCAGCGCGCTGGCCGGTGATGGTGACCACCTGGGTGTCGCCGGCGGGCGGTGCGGCGTCCTGCGCGAACGCCGTGTTCAGCCAGCACAGGTGTGCGACGCCCACGGCAATGGCCGTTCTGTTCAACTGTCTCATCGTGTTGTCTCCGTCTGTTGTGGTGGGCCCATCTGGCGGGGCGCCTGTGCGGGCCATGACGGAAACGCCGGACATCGGAGCGGCGACAACCGTGCAGCCTTTCAGTAAATATAACACCAAATGTTATGCGCAACCATTTTTTGCGCCAGCATGTGGTAAATACTTTTCAGGCAATGCCGGGACGGCAAACGGAGCGAATCGCGGGTCATCAAAACAGGCGTTCGACGCCACTGAAAAAATTGAAGGCGCTGTTCCAGTTAGCTGTGGATGAATCCGATTGCCATGCGCAGCAATTGATCGACGGTACGAACTCGTCCACCGTCGAGCGCGCGGCGCCATCCCAGATAATTGGGCAGGTAGCGCGACGCCACACCGTGAAAACGCGCAAGCCATTGACGCAGGCGCCCATGGTAGGCATTCACGTTCTGGACATGGATAGCGCCATGCACGCCATGGCGTACCCGCTCTCCGGCACGCAGGTTCACCGCCTGGTGGGCGATGCCATGCTGGCGCGCGAACGCGCGATACGCTGCGTTCGAATCGCTCACCAGCAAGGCCTGCCGGGCGAGACGGGGCAGCAGGTGCTGCGTCAGTTGGGCGGCCGTCAGCGCCCCACGACCGGTGACGGCATCGACGGTCTGGCCGGCGCGGTCGCGCGCCACCAGGATGCAGTCGAGCTGGCGCGAAATACCTGGCCGACTGGCCCGTCCGCCACGCTTGCGCGCTGGCCGGTCGAGCGTGCGCGAGCCTTTCTGCGATTCGAGCACGAACATTTCATCGGCCTCGACAATGCCATCCAGACTGTCAGGCCGGTCGCGCTTGACCCAGTCGAGGAAGCGGTGACGCCACAGGAACGCCGTGTTGCAATGCACGCCGACACGCGTGGCGGCCGAACGCACCGGCAGGGAATCGAGCAGGGCGGCCAGGTAATCGAGCCACTGGCCGCGTCGCCGCAGCCGCGCCAGTGGCGTGCCGCTCAGGTCGTTGAACGTGCGCCCGCACTGGCGGCAGCGGTAGCGTTGCAGATCGTTGGCGTGGCCGTGGCGGACCCAGCGCGTGCATTGGCAGCCTGGGCAGCAACGTCCGGCAGAGAGAATCTGCTCGATGAGCGCAATGACCCGCGCAAGTCCGGCTGCTGGCTGCAGGGCAGCGCATACCTGGCCACGCTGCGGCTGGTTCAGCAGCGCGAGGCCAGCGAACCACGTCTGGAACTGGGCTGATCGCATGGCGGTTTCCGATGGATGGCGACCGGGGTTGGACCGCGCGGCAGCTCGACAGTTCAATACTCATCCACAGCTAACTGGAACAGCGCCTTCTCATTTGGCTGTCATGACATTTTATTGAATATCTACTAATGGAAAGTACTGGTTACGGCGAAACCTGAACAAAGTCTGCAGAATTTATGTAGCCTGCGTAAAATACTTATGTAGAAGACTCATCAAATCCTATATATTCTCGATATATCTCAAAGGCAAAGGAAACGATATATGCCAAGCACGAACAAATTGAATGCACGCGCGCTGCTGAAGGCTGCCGCACTGGCCGCCGCGGCGCTGGTGCTGGCTGCCTGCGGCCGCCAGGCCGAAGCCCCTGCGGACGCACCGGCGACGACCGAAGCGCCGCAGACGCCGGCATCGGCCGGCCCGAACGGCGCCCAGATCGATCCGCACGCGGCGATCGTTCCTGAAACTGTTACCAACGACAACGCCGTACCGGGTACCGGTCCGGCGGAAGGCGGCACGGCCATTGGCGGCGTGGTCGCCGGCCAGGATGCGGGCAAGCCTCGCGACAGCGGTGCTTCGGAACCGACCGGTGGCGATGGTGCCACCACCCAACCAGCGACGCCGCCGGCCAAGTAAAGCCGGCAGCGTCCGACGGCGCGCACACCGCTCTTACCGGAGCGGCAACGGTCACGATGGACATCCAGCTGGGGCTTGCGCTCCGGCTGAAGTCCATTGCGGCGTGCGCAATCCATGACTAGTAGGAGATCCCAGATGGGCATGAATCGTAGGCAGTTCCTCCGCGTAAGCGGTGCGGGACTGGCCGCTTCCACCATCGTCGCGCTCGGCTTCTCGCCGCTGCCGGCGATGGCGGAGACGCGGCACTATAAACTGGCGCGCGCCAAAGAGACGCGCAATACCTGTCCGTACTGCTCGGTGGGCTGCGGCCTGCTGATGTACAGCCTCGGTGACGGCGCAAAGAACGTCACGTCGGACATCATCCATATCGAAGGCGACCCGGATCACCCGGTGAACCGCGGTACCCTGTGCCCGAAAGGCGCCGGCCTGCTCGACTTCGTGCATTCGCCGAACCGCCTGAAGTACCCGGAAGTGCGCGAACCAGGCAGCAAGGAATGGAAGCGCGTATCGTGGGACGAAGCGATGTCGCGCATTGCCAAGTTCATGAAGGACGACCGCGACGCGAACTTCATCGCGACCAATGCCGAAGGCAAACTCGTCAACCGCTGGACCAGCACCGGTATGCTGTGTGCGTCCGCGGCGAGCAACGAAACGGGCTACATCACGCACAAAGCGATGCGTTCGATGGGCATGCTCGTCTTCGATAACCAGGCTCGCGTTTGACACGGACCTACGGTGGCCGGTCTGGCCCCGACGTTCGGACGAGGAGCGATGACCAACCATTGGGTTGACATCAAGAATGCCGATGTAGTTCTGATTATGGGCGGCAATGCCGCCGAGGCGCACCCATGCGGTTTCAAATGGGTGATCGAAGCCAAGCACCACAATAAAGCCAAGCTGGTCGTCGTCGACCCGCGCTTCACGCGTTCGGCCGCCATGAGCGACTATTACGCGCCGATCCGCGCCGGCTCCGACATCGCCTTCCTGGGCGGCGTCATCAATTACCTGCTGAGCAACAACAAGATCCAGACCGAATACGTCCGGAACTACACCAACGCGACGTTCATCGTCGGCCCTGATTTCTCGTTCGAGGACGGCCTGTTCTCGGGCTACGACGAAACCAAGCGCCGCTACGACAACAAGTCGTGGGGCTACGCCATGGGCGACGACGGTTTCGCCAAGGTCGATCCGACCATGGAAGACCCGAATTGCGTCCTGCAGGTCATGAAGCGTCACTACGCGCGCTACACGCCCGAGCAGGTCAGCAAGATCACCGGCACCCCGGTCAAGCAGTTCATGAAAGTCTGCGAGTACATCGCGTCGACCGCCGTGCCGGGCCGCGCCATGACGATCATGTATGCACTGGGCTGGACGCAACACAGCCAGGGCAGCCAGATCATCCGTACCGGCGCCATCATGCAGCTGCTGCTGGGTAACGTCGGCGTCGCCGGCGGTGGCCTGAACGCGCTGCGTGGCCACTCCAACATCCAGGGTCTGACCGACCTGGGTCTGCTGTCGAACTCGCTGCCGGGCTACCTGTCGCTGGCGACCGACAACGAGCAGGACCTGGAGACGTACTACAAGCCGCGTGCGATGAAGCCGCTGCGTCCGAACCAGATGAGCTACTGGCAGAACTATCCCAAGTTCTTCGTCAGCCTGCAAAAAGCCTGGTGGGGCGACGCTGCGACGGCCGAGAACAACTGGGCCTTCGACTACCTGCCGAAGATCGACAAGCTGTACGACGTGCTGCAGGCGTTCGAGCTGATGGGTCAAGGTAAATTGAACGGTTACATCTGCCAGGGCTTCAACCCGGTCGGATCGTTCCCGAACAAGAAGAAGATCATCACCGGCCTGTCGAAACTGAAGTTCCTGGTGACGATGGATCCGCTGAACACGGAAACCTCGGAATTCTGGAAGAACTTCGGCGAGTCGAACGACGTCAAGTCGGAAGAGATCCAGACCACGGTGTTCCGCCTGCCGACCACCTGCTTCGCCGAGGAAGACGGTTCGCTGTCGAACTCGTCGCGCTGGCTGCAGTGGCACTGGAAGGGCGCCGAAGCGCCGTACGAAGCCAAGCCGGACATCGACATCATCGCCGACCTGTTCACCCGCATGAAGAACGCCTACATCAAGGATGGCGGCGCGTTCCCGGATGCGATGGTCAACCTGTCGTGGCCGTACAAGATCCCGCACAGCCCGTCGGCCGAAGAACTGGCCAAGGAATTCAACGGCAAGGCGCTGGCCGACCTGTACGATGCGAAGGATCCGACCAAGCTGATCCTCAAGAAGGGCCAGCAGGTGCCGGGCTTCGGCGTGCTGCGCGACGACGGCTCGACCGCGAGCGGCTGCTGGATCTATGCCGGCGCCTGGACCGAAGCGGGCAACCAGATGGCGCTGCGCGACAATGCCGACCCGTACGGCATCGGCCAGACGCTGGGCTGGGCCTGGGCATGGCCGGCGAACCGTCGCGTGCTGTACAACGCGGCCTCGACCGACCCGCAGGGCAAGCCGTGGAATGCGGACCGTACGCTGATCAAGTGGAACGGCACCAGCTGGATCGGTTCGGACATTCCCGATATCCGTCCGGATGCGAATCCGAACGACGAGTCCCGCGTGCAGCCGTTCATCATGACGGCCGAGGGTGTCGCGCGCATGTTCGCGCCGACCGGCATGGCCGAAGGTCCGCTGCCGGAGCACTACGAGCCGTTCGAGTCGCCGTTCCCGGTCAACCCGATGCATCCGAAGAACCCGAAAGCCCGTTCCAATCCAGCGGCGCGCGTGTTCAAGGGCGATATGGAAGCCTTCGGCACGGCCAAGGAATTCCCGTACGTGGCAACCAGCTACCGTCTCACGGAGCACTTCCACTACTGGACCAAGAACGTGCAGAGCAATGCGATCATCCAGCCGCAGCAGTTCGTCGAAATCGGCGAAGAGCTGGCCAAGGCCAAGGGCATCAGCAATGGCGACATGGTCAAGGTCTCGTCGATGCGCGGCTACATCAAGACCAAGGTCGTGGTGACCAAGCGTATCCCGCAGCTCGATTGCGATGGCATGAAGGTCGACACCGTCGGCTTGCCGAACCACTGGGGCTTCGTCGGTTTGACCAAGCCGGGCTTCCTGGTGAACACGCTGACCCCGTTCGTGGGCGACGCCAATACCCAGACCCCGGAATTCAAGTCGTTCCTGGTCAATATCGAAAGGATCGGATAAATGTCTTCACTTCAATCTCTCGATATCGCAGCGCGGTCGGCCACCACGGCGACCACGCCGATGGCCCGCACCCACAAGCCCGAAGTCGCCAAGCTGATCGACGTGACCAGCTGCATCGGCTGCAAGGCTTGCCAGGTGGCGTGCATGCAATGGAACGATTTGCGCGATGAAATCGGTGAAAACCATGGCACCTACGACAACCCGCGCGACCTGACCCCTCAGTCGTGGACCGTGATGAAGTATTCGGAAATCACGACCAAGACCGAGGACGAGGGCGACCGCCTCGAGTGGCTGATCCGCAAGGACGGCTGCATGCACTGCGAGGAGCCGGGCTGCCTGAAGGCCTGCCCGGCGCCGGGCGCGATCGTCAAGTACACCAACGGCATCGTCGACTTCATCAGCGAGAACTGCATCGGCTGCGGCTACTGCGTCGCTGGTTGCCCGTTCGACGTGCCGCGCATCAGCAAGGTGGACTCGAAGGCCTATAAATGCTCGCTGTGCGCCGACCGCGTGGCAGTGAACATGGAACCGGCCTGCGTGAAGATCTGTCCTACCGGCGCGATCCGCTTCGGTACCAAGGAGGACATGATCGACTACGCCGCCGAGCGCGTGGTGGACCTGAAGGAACGTGGCTATGCCAACGCCGGTCTGTACAACCCGGCCGGTGTCGGCGGCACCCACGTCATGTATGTGCTGCAGCACGCCGACAAGCCGACGCTGTACGCCGGCCTGCCGGAAAACCCGACCATCAGCCCGACCGTGGCGCTGTGGAAAGGTATCGCCAAGCCCCTGGGCGTGGCGGCCATGGTGGGCGCAGCGGTGGCGGGCTTCTTCCACTACATGAAGGTCGGCCCGATCGAAACGCATCACGACGAGCCGGACGTGCATCCGACGCCTGGTCCCGACCAGCGCGACGACACCCGGGTTTAAGGAGACGAACATGTTTATCACACGTTACAAGGATTCGACGCGCATGAACCACTGGGCCGTGGCCCTGCTGTTCATCTGCGCCGGTCTGACGGGATTGGCACTGTTCCATCCTTCGATGTATTTCTTCAGCGTCTTCTTCGGCGGTGGCCAGTGGACCCGCATCCTGCACCCGTTCTTCGGTCTGCTGATGGTGCTGGGCTTCGTGTTCCTGTTCTTTGCAGTGCTGCGCGACAACTTCTGGACCAAGGTCGATACGGCCTGGGTCAAGAAGACGCCGGAGCTGCTCAAAGGTAATGAGCACGCGATGCCGAAGGTCCACAAGTACAATGCCGGACAGAAGGGTGTGTTCTGGCTGTTCGCCGTGTGCCTGGTGCTGCTCCTGATCACCGGCTTCATGTTCTGGCAGCCATGGTTCGCGGACTTCTTCCCGATTCCGCTGCGCCGCATCGCGATGCTGGTGCACGCGGTGGCCGCGCTGGGCCTGGTGCTGGGCGTGATCGTTCACGTGTATGCTGCGATCTGGGTCAAGGGTTCGTTCCGCGCCATGACCCGCGGCACGGTCGAAGAAGCCTGGGCCAAGTCGCACCACCCACTGTGGCATGAAGAAGTGACCCGCAAGGAAAAGAAGGAAGTTCACACACGATGAGTGTAAGCAAAGCAACACCGTTGCTCAGCCCGGAAGAAATCGCGGTCCGGGCCGGTCAACAGATGCCCTACCTGCAGCTCCCGCTGCGGGCAGAGGTGTTCGCCACCCGGGAAACCCGCCTGCGCGAGCTGGCGGCCGGGCATGCGATGCGCGACTTCATGCTGTTCGCCGCCGAACTGGCGCACGTGCAGCATGCGGTCCTGCAGGATTACCCGCAGGTTCGCCTGCCGAGCGCGGACGACCTGGTCGCCGCCGGACGCGCCGCGCAAGCGCCGCTGCCGGCCGGCCTGTGGCCGCGCGACGCCGGCTGGCGCACGGGTACCCGCCGCATGCTCGAACTCCTGGTGCCACGCCTGGACGGCAACCCCGCCCAGGCCGCGGTCAAGGCCCTGCTGGACGCCGGCGACGACCACCTGGAAGGCCAGGCCGAGTTGCTGATGTCCGGTGCGGCCGGGCTCGACATGAGCGCGGCGCCGCTGGTGGCTGCCGGCCTGCAGGTCTACTGGACCCACATGGTCGCGGCCATCCAGGCCGAACACGGCGCGGCGCGCCAGGAACCGTTCGGGCGCACGCTCGATGCGACCCTGTGCCCGTGCTGCGGCAGCCTGCCGGTGGCCTCGGTCACCAAGGTCGATGGTACCGGCGCGAACTACCGCTACCTGTCGTGCTCGCTGTGCGCCACCCAGTGGCATATGGTGCGCGTCAAGTGCACCCATTGCCAGGGCACCAAGGGGATCGGCTACCATTCGCTGCAGGCGATCGCCACCGACGGCGCGACGGAAGATACGTCGCTGGCGTCGGTGCAGGCGGAAACCTGCGACACGTGCGGCCACTACCTGAAGATCGTGCGCATGGAGCGCGACCTGCACGTGGACCCGGTGGCCGACGACCTGGCGACGCTGACCCTGGACATCCTGGTGTCCGAGGCCGGCTTCCAGCCGCATGGCATGAACCTGCTGCTGCTCACCGGCGACGCCGGTGATGCCGACAATGGCGGCATCACCGATGTCACGTTTAACGAACTAGGGAGAACCTGATCATGTCGACCGTCGAGTCCGTGGTCCACGGCTCGAAGGCGACAGTCAAGGATCTGCCTTCGATCGATAAACTGCTGCGCTTCCCACGCGTGGAAGCGCTGCTTGCAACCCATGGCCATACACTGGTCGCGCTCGAAGCACGCGCGCTGGTGGATGGCCTGCGGGTGCAGGCCCTGGCCGGCGTCCTGCCGGCTGCCGCACTCGTTGCCGACACGCTGACCGCCGCACTGGCCGGGCGCGTCGAGGCACGCCTGGCGCCGCGCATGCGCCGCGTGATCAACCTGACCGGGACGGTCATCCATACCAACTTGGGACGCTCGGTGTTGCCGGAATCGGCGATTGCCCACCTGGTGGCGATGATGAGCGGCCCCAACAATCTCGAATACGACCTCGCGACCGGTTCGCGGGGCGACCGCGACAGCATCGTCGAAGGACTGCTGTGCGACATCACGGGCGCCCAAAGCGCCACCGTGGTCAACAACAATGCCGCGGCCGTGCTGCTGTCGCTGGCCGCCCTGGGGGGCGGACGCGAGGCGGTCGTCTCGCGCGGCGAGCTGGTGGAGATCGGCGGCGCCTTCCGCATGCCCGACGTGATGGCCAGCGCCGGCGCCCACATGGTCGAAGTCGGCACCACCAACCGCACCCACCTGGCCGACTACGAGCGCGCCATCACCGAGCGCACCGCGCTCCTGATGAAGGTCCACACCAGCAACTACGCGGTGCAGGGCTTTACCAGCAGCGTCTCGGAAGCCGAACTGGCGCCGCTGGCGCGCGCCCGCGGCGTGGTCCTGGTCAGCGACCTGGGCAGCGGTTCGCTGATCGACATGGGCAAATACGGCCTGCCGCAGGAACCGACGCCACAGCAGATGCTCGCCAGCGGCTGCGACGTCGTGACCTTCTCGGGCGACAAGCTGCTGGGCGGGCCGCAGGCCGGCCTGATCGTCGGCACGCGCGAGCACGTGACGAAGATCCGCAAGTTCCCGATGAAGCGCGCGCTGCGCCTGTCGAAGCTGCCGCTGGCGGCCCTGGAGGCGACCTTGCAGCTGTACCTGCAGCCCGAGCTGCTGGTGCGCGAGCTGCCGACACTGCGCTGGCTGACGCGCAGCCCCGAGCAGGTGGGCGCCACCGCCAGCAAGCTGCTGCCCGCCATGCGCGAAGCGCTGGCGCCGCGCTACACGGTGACCATGGAAACGATGCTGAGCCAGATCGGCTCGGGCTCGCTGCCGATCGACCGCCTGCCGTCGAGCGGCCTGGCGATCGCGCCAGTGGTCGACGGCAAGCGCGGCATCGGCACGGCGCTCGACAAACTGGCCGAGGCGCTGCGCGGCCTGCCGCTGCCGGTGATCGGCCGGATTGCCGAAGACCGCCTGCTGCTCGACTGCCGCTGCATCGACGACCTGGCCGAACTGCTCGGCCAGCTGGGTCTGCTGCGCACCGGCCTGAACCTCGAATAAGGACACCTGCATGATCGTCGGCACCGCCGGACACATTGACCACGGCAAGACCGCCCTGGTGCGCGCCCTGACCGGCATCGACGCCGACCGCCTGCCCGAGGAAAAACGGCGCGGCATCACCATCGAACTGGGGTATGCCTGGATGCCGCTGGAAGACGGCAGCCGGATCGGCTTCGTCGACGTGCCCGGCCACGAAAAGCTGGTGCGCACGATGGTGGCGGGGGCCAGCGGGATCGATGTCGGCCTGCTCCTGATCGCGGCCGACGACGGCCCGATGCCGCAGACGGTCGAGCACGCGACCATCCTGTCGCTGCTCGGTGTGCGGCGTGGCTTTGCCGTGATCACCAAGGTCGACCGGGTCGATGAAGAACGCCTGCGCCAGACCGAACAACAGGTGCGCGCACTGCTGCAGAATGTGGGCCTGGACGATTATCCGGTGTTGCAGGTGTCGAGCGTGCGCGGCGACGGGGTCGATGCGCTGCGCGAACAGCTGGTGCACGAACTGCGGTCGGCGCGTGGCGAGCAAGCGCTTGGCACCGGCTTTCGCATGGGCCTGGACCGCGCCTTCACGCTCGATGGCGTCGGCACCGTGGTGGCGGGCAGTATCGCCGCCGGCAAGGTCGCAGTGGGCGAAAGCCTGTGCCTGGCGGCGGCGCCAAGCGACACCTACCGGGTGCGCAGCCTGCACGTGCACAGCCGCGCCGAACAGGACGCGCACGCCGGTCAGCGCTGCGCGGTCGGCCTGGCAGGGCTGGAACGCAGCGACGACTTGCGCGGCCAGATGCTGTGCGATCCGGCCATCGCCCTGACCACCCAGCGCATCGATGTCTGGCTGCAGGTGGCCAGCACCGAAGAGCGCCCGCTGCGCTCCGGCACGCCGGTGCACCTGCATGCGGCCACCCAGGATTGCCTGGCCACCGTCGCGGTGCTGGGGCAACCGTCGATCGCGCCCGGCCAGGGCTGCGCGGCCCAACTGGTGCTGCACAAGCCGGCCCATGTCTGGCACGGCGACCGCTTCATCCTGCGCGACGCCTCGGCCACGCGCACGGTGGCTGGCGGCATGGTGCTCGATCCGCTGGGCCCGACGCGCTACCGCCAGACGCCCGAGCGCCTGGCCTATCTCGACACCCAGCGCCAGGACGATCCGCTGGCGCGCCTGCAGGGAGCGCTCGACCAGGCGGCGTATGGCGTGAACGGCGCGGCCTGGCTGCGCAGCAGCGGCTTTGCCAGCTGGCCATTCGAACCTGCCTCGGTGCCCGATGTCGTCGTGGGCGGCAGCGGCGAATGGCTGGTGGCGCGCGCACGGCTGCAGCAGAACGAAGCGGGCCTGCTTGCGGTGCTGGACCAGTTTCACATGAAGTATCCGGACGAGATCGGCCCCGACCTGCTGCGCGCACGCCGGCTGGCGGCGCCGCGCATGCCGGAAACCTTGTGGCTGCAGCTGGTCGAGCACATGCTGGCGGCCGGCACGATCAACCGCCGCAACGGCTTCCTGCATCTGCCCCAGCACGGCGTGGCCCTGCTGGCGGCCGAGCAGGCAGTGGCGCAGAAGGCGGTGCCGATGCTGCTGGCCGGCCGGTTCGACCCGCCCTGGGTGCGCGACATCGCCCAGGACGCGCGCCTGCCCGAGATGCAGGTGCGGATCGTCCTGCAGCGCATGGCGCGCGGCGGCGACGTGTACCAGGTGGTGAAGGACCTGTTCTACCATCCGATGGTGATGCAGGAGCTGGCCGGGCTGGTGCGCAAGCTCGGCGAGGACGCAGAGCAGGGCATTACCGCCGCTCGTTTCCGCGATGTGACGGGCCTGGGCCGCAAGCGGGCCATCCAGATCCTCGAATTCCTCGACCGTATCGGATTTTTGCGCCGGGTCGGTGACATGCATCTGCTGCGCCCCGGCACCCACCTGTTCCCCGAAAAGCGCGGGTGACGGGGTAGGGTCGGCGGGTTCCCCGCCGACGCGCTGATCGTTACCGGTGTCGTCGTCGTGACCGGTCCGGCAACCGGCAACGGTCACCGCATCGGAGGCAGAGCGCGGGGCCGCCGAGGCCACCCCTGCGGTTTGCCCCTGTCGAAAACCGGCACTACGCGGTAAAATACAATCTCTTCGGAAGGAAATCGTCCCTGGTGGGGCGGCTGGGCTTCAAACCCAGTTGGTGGCGCCATGCGTCGCCGGGTGGGTTCGACTCCCGCATCCTTCCGCCATCATCTTCTTCCTGCATCTTCTTCCCGCTTCCCATGCACATCCTCGGCTTCGACTATCCGGACGACTGTTATTTCGATCTCGAAAACGACATGTGGTGCCGCGACGTCGGCGACGGCCGCATGCAGATCGGCGTCAGCGCCTTCGGCGTGCAGATCAGCGGTAATTACTTCTACATGTGCCGGCCGAAGCCGGTCTCTACCCTGGTCGAGCAGGGCAAGACCATGGGCGTGGTCGAATTGAGCAAGACCGTGGTGACGATCAGGACGCCGGTTTCGGGCACCGTGGTCGAGACCAATCCCGCGCTCGAGGACACGCCCGAGCTGATCAACCAGGACCCGTACGGCGCCGGCTGGATCTGCGTGATCCAGCCGAGCGACTGGGAGCGCGACCGCGCGCGCCTGGCGCATGGCGCGGACCTGGCCGAAGCGGCCGAGCGGCGCATGCGTCTCGAGCCGGTCGACGACTGGATCAAGCCGTGAGCACGCAGCCGGCCGGCGGCCTGGCGATCATGGTCTGGTCGTGCGACCTGAGTCGGCCCGAGCCGCTGGCCACGCCGTTCATGGCGGCCCAGGCGGCGGCGGCGCTCGACATGCCGGTCAAGATGCTGTTTTCGAGCCAGTCGGTACGGTGGCTGCTGGCGGAGAATGCCGGCCTGCCGACCGGCTTCGGCGCCGACCGCAAGCCGGTGTCCTACCACCTGGACGCGAGCCTCGACCTCGGTGTCGAGATTCGCGCCTGCACCCAGGCACTGCATGCTGTCGGCGCGCGCCCGGACGCGCTCGCGCCGCAGTGCGCAGGTGTCGAAGGCATGGTGTCGTTCATCGAGCAGGGCAGTGCGCCTGGCTGGCGGATGCTGGTGTTCTAGAGAAACGCTGATTGCGGTGCATCGTAGTTTTCGCGTGTGGGGGGCAGGCGTGAATAATTTCGTTTTGTTATTGCTGTCATTCTGTTTATGCGCTTCAGCGAAAGCTGGTTCACATGTTGATCACGGGCTTGCGGCCCTCCCTGTAGCATCGTCCATAAAAAAAGTTGTGGTCGTGGTCGCACCGTCAGGACTGCGAACGATAGCGCCTGTTCGCGAAGCGGACTTGCCAGAGTATGGATGTACTGTCACGTTGAAGGGCAACGCAGGGAAATTCAGAGAGCTGCTTGAACTACTGGGCACGACAACAAGGCGAACGCCGTCCGGGGTTGGCCCGATTCTTCTCAGAAATATGGTTTCCCTATTTTTAGAAGATGGTAGCGTCGTCAAGCTTGTATTCTCTGGCGCGCACAATCCGAAGTCGGAAGTCTACGGAGGAATCGATAACGGCCAATCAGGCAGTTACGTTCCACTGTTGGCTGACGAGGATCTTCTACAGGGTCTGCGCGCTTGGGCCGTCGAGATTGCCACCCCGACGGGTATCTCAGATCGTTGCTCGACCATCCAATCAATGGAGTAGCAAATGGTAGCCTTCCAACAGGGAACCCCTGCCAGTTGAAACTGAACACGCAATGGGCGCGCGGCTGGACACGCGCGCGCCGTGGCGTGCCGGTGCAGATGTATGGGTGTCTGGTGCCTGCTGTCGCGCCCGGGCCGCGCCGCGCACCGCCGCGCGCTGCAGCGCCGGCTGGCGAACAGACAAAAAAAAAGGCGCCGGATATTCATCCGGCGCCTTTGTCGGTCACGCTACCTTACAGCGACCGCAGGAATGCCAGCAACGATTCCCGCTCCTGCTTCGGCAACTTCTCGAAGCGCACCCGCGATGCGGCGCCTTCGCCGTCGTGCCACAGGATCGCTTCGGTCAGGTTGCGCGCACGCCCGTCATGCAGGTAGCCGACCTGGCCGTCCTTGCCCATCACCTTCTCGGTGTAGCCGATGCCCCACAGCGGGGCGGTACGCCACATGCTGCCGGTCGCCTGGCCTTCGCTGTAGCCGTCCGCCAGTCCCGGACCCATATCGTGCAGCAGCATATTGGTGTAAGGACGGATGGTCTGGTCGCGCAGTTCCGCGAACAGGTGGTTCGAGCCGGTCTTCATCGACGAGGTGTGGCAGGCCACGCAGCGCAGGGTGTCGAACAGCTTGGCGCCGGCCGCCACCTGGGTGGTGTTGACGATGTGCTCCTCGAGTGGCGCGACGCCTTTCGGGAAGCCGCTTTCCAGGCTGCGCTGGGCCGGCACCGCCAGCAGCGACAGGTAGTTCGTCATCAGCTGCAGTTCGGCGTCGGTGATGCCTTTTTGCCTGGTGGCCGTCTTGCAACCGGCCGGATTGGCGTCGCAGCTGCGGTTCGGGTAGATCGACGAGGTCACCGACATATCGGTCAGCAGGGCCGACGCGGTCTGGTGGCGCAGCGTCGCTTTCGAGGCCTTCCAGCCGAAGCGGCCCAGGCGCACCGCGCCGGATTCCGGATCGAACACGAAGTTGGCCGTACCCTTGACGCCGTCGCCGTCCGGCGCGCTGCGCACGCGGGCCAGGATATCGGCTTCCGGAATGGCTTCGAGCAGGCCGGTGCCGATCATCGGCTGGGCCGAGCGCAGCGAGACGATTTGCGGCGCCGGGCCGTCATAGGCCAGCTTCGGCTTGCGCAGTTCGACCGCGGTGCCGTCGGCGAGGGTCACGGTGCGGGTCTCGAAGCTCGCCACGCGCACGCCGGTGCCCCAGTTCTGCGGCGTGCCATTGCTGGAGTAGCCGTTCATCTGGATCGCGGTGCCGTACACAGGGTGCGGCATCAGCTGGCCGTCGGTCCCCGTGCGGGCCACCCGCACCGCCATGGCGTCCAGGCGCTGGTTGATCGCCGCCGGCGCCGGGCTGCGGCCGTTGTTGACGTGGCAGCCGATACAGGCCGACTGGTTGAAGCGCTGGCCCTGCAGGCCCACCGCCGCCTGATACCGGTCGTTGCCGTTTTCGTTGTGGTCACCGGTGGTGAAGTTGGTGTGCAGCAGGCGGCGGCCTTCGACGAAGCGCTGCATGTTCTGCATGCCGACGTGGTTGTGCGGCTGCTGGAACATGAACAGGCCGTTGTCGGTGTAGTTGTACGACACCGAGCCCATGCCGCCCGACAGGGTTTCTTCAGGCAGCGGCACGCCGAACAGGCGCGGCTTGACCCCGTACCATGGGCGCAGGCCCTGGCCGACCACATAGGTCCACTCGGCCGAGTAGTAGCGCACGCCGCCATTGTCGCCCTTGGCCTGCATCGCGGCCTTGGTGGCGAACATCGATGGCGACACTTCGATCAGGTCGCCCTGCACCAGCGCACGCGCATTCACCGAGCGGCCGGTCGGGAAACCTTCCGAATCGATCTCGCCGTGGCCCGGATAGTTCTTGATCAGGAGCGTGCAGCCGTTGTTGATGCCATTCGCGCCGGACAGCCTGCCGGCGGCCGGGTACGGGGTCGGCGCGCATTCCTTGACGTCACGGTCCACCAGTTCGCCCGGCGACATCCAGCCGTAGCCGGTCACGCCTGGCCGGTCAAAGGCGCGGAAGAAGGCGATGCCGCCCGACAGGAAGTCGACGGTCGTGTACTGGTTGACGGTCAGCTGCGGCTTGGTCACGCCGGCCACGCGGCTGTTGTCGATGATCTCGACGCCCCAGGTGCGGTTCTGGAAGTATTGCTCGACGAAGGTCAGGTAGTTGCCCGGACCCTTGTCCTGCGGCAGGCCGGTGGCCGGGTTGATGGTCTCGTTGGGGCCATAGCCGATCTCGTTCCACTCTTCGCCGCGCTCGCGGCCGTGGCGGGCCAGGCCGCGCGCGCCGAAGCGCGTCACCAGGGTGCCGTCCGGGAGGCTGAATTGCAGGGTCTCCATCGGCTGGGCCGCGCCTGGCAGCGGCGTCCAGCCGTTGCCGTTGGCCGGGTAGCGCACGGCCGAGGTCGGCGCTTCCGGAATGGTGTTGTCGCTGCCCGGGCTCTTGAACTCCACTTCGAACAGCGAGTAGCCGTACTGCGACGCGCGCGCCACGCCCTGCAGGCGCACATGGCGCGCAGTCGCGTTCAGGTTGAAGAATTCCTCGGTGCCGCCCTTGCCGGTGCCGACGTGGCGCAGCTGGGTCCACTGCTCGCCGTCGTCCGACGTCATCAGGGTGTAGGCCTTGCCGTACGAGGCTTCCCAGCTCAGTTTCAGGTAGCCGAGCGCGACGCGCTGGCCGAAGTCGAACTGGATCCAGGCGCCGTCTTCCGGTTTGCTCGACCAGCGGGTGCCGGGCTTGCCGTCGATCGCCATGCCGGCCGCCATGCCGCCGTTTTCCGGGGTCGACGAGGTGGCCGCGACCGGTTTCACGACGACGCCGGGTTTGGTGAGGTCGACCGGGAGTGGATCGGCGCCCGGGGCAGGGGTCGGGCTCGGCGCGGCGGCCGGGGTGCCGGTGAATGCCTGGATTTCTTCGATCGAATAGCCATAGCCGCCGGCGCGCTTGACGCCCTGCATGCGCAGATAGCGGCCCTGGCCGGCGAAGCCGGTCAGGTCCTCGGTGCCGCCCTGGCTGTCGGTCACGGTCTTGATCGTGGTCCAGTCGCTGCCGTTCTCGGACACCTGCAGCAGGTATTCCCTGGCGTGCGCGGCTTCCCACTGGATGTTCACACGGGTGATGGTGCGGGTCTGGCCGAAGTCGAGCACGATGTACTCGGCGTCGGTGAAGCGGCTGCCCCAGCGCGTGCCATTGTTGTGGTCGATCGCCGCAGGTGCGTCGAGGTCGGCGCGCTCGGCCGAGCTGGCGTAGGCGCGCACCGGGGTGAGGGCGGTTTCGGGGCCGTCGATGGCGCTGGCTACCGAATTGAACAGGCTCAGGCTGGCATTCTGCATGGACGCCATCGGCGACTCGCCATTGCTGCCGCCGCAAGCGGCCAGCAGCAGCGTGAGCGCCAGCGGCAGGGCGCGTGCGCGACCACGGCCTGGGGACTGCCCGGGAGGCAGTTGGATCATGTTGTACTCCTTGGTGATTGACGTCATGTGCTGCATATCGTTGTACCGCCACCGGTGCTGCCTGCCCGGATCGGGCGGATCCGTTATTCCGCGGTTCCCACCGCAGCCGGGTTATCGTTGTACCACCCCTTTGTAACCAAGGGTAACTTGCTTGATAGCAATGTTAACCGTAACTTAACCGAGCTTGTCAATATGAGTCAAGCGAAGGATGTGCAGGATACAAATGGGTACAGATGGGCGTGACAAAGCGCTAAACGGTGTGGTCGTCACGACAATGAAATGGCGGTGCGGCGTGGCGAGAATGTCATCGGATATTGCCTATGTAATAACGCCTGATGCCAGTAGGTCATGGCCTCGCGCGCGTCCTCCCGGCGTCCGGTTCGGTTGACACCCGCGCGTCGCTCGGGAATAATCCAGCGCCATGCACCTCCTGCGCTCATCGCTCACACTCATCCGCCTGGTCCTGACCTGGTTCGTGTTGACGCTGGGCGTGGCGAGCGCGGCGCCGCTGCTGCATCCGGTCACGATGACCGTGGTGTGCTCGGAGGGCGGCACGAAAATCGTGGTGGTCGACGCCGACGGCGCGCCCGCCGCCTCGCACGGCAGCGGGCATACGCTCGACTGCCCGATGTGTCTTCCCGCCGCCATCCCGCCGGGCCTCCTTGCCCAGGACGTTCCGACGCTGCAGGCGCAGCCCTGCGCCAGTCATCCGTTCGCCTCGGCCCACATCGCCGCGCTGACCGGCGCGCCACTGCCGCCGCGCGGTCCTCCCCGACTTTCCTGATCCGTTCAACTGCCTGGCCGACAGCGGCCCGGCACGTCCATCATTCGCGTGACCGTCAGGTCGCTCGCGCCGGCCACGCCCGCGCGGCGCCGGTCACGCCGTTCGAGACACAGGAAGCACATGGACCACCAACTTACCGTACGCACGGCCGCCGTGGCCTGCGCGCTCGCCGCCGCCACGGCGGCGCAGGCGCAGCAGGCCGTGCCAATGCCGCAGGTCGACGTCAGCGCCCCCCGCCTGCCCGGCACCGAAGCCGAACGCCAGCTGCAGCAGGCGCGCACGGAACTGGCGCGCCGCGCCGGCGCCACTGCCGTGGTCGACGCCGCCACGTATATCGATGGCCGCGCGGCCACCGCCGCCGACGCACTGGCCTGGGCGCCCGGCGTGCTGGCCCAGACCCGGCACGGTCAGGAGACCCGGATGTCGATCCGCGGCTCGGGCATCCAGCGCGGCTTCCTGCTGCGCGGCATAGCGCTGTACCAGGACGGCATCCCGCTCAACCACGCCGACGGCGCCGGTGACTTCCAGGCCCTGGACCCGGCCGCGACCCGTTTCATCGAAGTCTGGCGCGGCGCGAATGCGCTCGAATACGGCGCCAATGGCCTCGGTGGCGCGGTCAATTTCGTGTCGCCGACCGGACTGACCGATCCTGGCGCCGGGCTGCGCCTGCAGGCCGGCGCGTTCGGCCAGCGCCAGGCCCACGCCAGCCTGGGCGGCCAGAGCGGCGCACTGGACGGTTTTGCCAGTGTGAGCCGCAGCGGGCAGGATGGCTGGCGTGCCCAGTCGGCCTACGATACCAGGCGATTTTCCGGCAATGCCGGCGCGCGCCTGGCGCCGTCGTTGGAACTGCGCGCGTTCGTCTCGTGGATCGATTCCGCGCTGCAGATGCCGGGAAGCCTGAGCCGCGCGGCCTTCGACGCCAACCCGCGTTCTGCAGCCCCGATGTATGGCCCCATGAACGCGCGCAACGATTTCACCCAGAAGCGCGGCGCACTGCGGCTGACCTGGGAGCCGGACGCGCGCACGCGCTGGACCACGTCGGTGTTCGCCAGCGAGCGCGACCGGTTTCACGCGATGACCATGGGGATCCTCGAGCAGGATATGGACGACACCGGCATCGATGCGCGCGTCGCCATCGAGTTCGGCAGCTCGGCCCTGACGCGTCGCCTGGTGGCGGGCGTGAGCGCCGCGCGGCTGTCGGGCCAGGAGTGGCGTGCCGCGAACGTCGGCGGCGCCACAGGTGCGGCGACCGGCCAGACGCGCCTGAAAGCCCGCCAGGAAACGCTGTATGCCGAATACACCCACGGCCTGGACGCGCGCTGGGCGCTGCAGGCCGGCTGGCAGGGCGTGCAGGCGCGCCGCAACCTGCAGAACATCGTGGCGCCGGCGGCGAGCTACGCTCTCGACTATACCGGCGGCTCGCCCAAGCTCGGCGTGCTGTTCGCAGCGGCGCCGGGCCAGCAGGTCTTCGCCAACGTCAGCGGCAGCTACGAGGCGCCGCCGTTCGGCGAGCTGGTACTGAGCCCGGTGCGCCCGCTGGCGGCGGCGCAGGGCGCGACCACGTTCGAATTCGGCTGGCGCGGACAGCGCAGCGGCTGGAACTGGGACGCGGCGGCGTACCGCTCGCAGGTGCGGCGCGAACTGCTGGCGCTGACCGATGCGACCGGCGTCGCGCTCGGTACCGTGAATGCCGACCGCACCGTGCACCAGGGGCTGGAGCTGTCGGCCGACGGGCAAATCGCCCGCACGCTGCGCCTGCGCGGCCAGTACCTGTACAACGATTTCCAGTTCGACCGCGACACCGTGTACGGCAACAACCGCCTGGCCGGCATCCCGCCGCACCTGCTGCGCGTGGCGACCGAGTGGCAGCTGCATCCGCGCCTGCGGCTCACCCCCGGCGTCGAGTGGCAGCCGTCACGCACGCAGATCGACCACGCGAACACGCTGGCGGCGCCGGGCTTCACGCTGCTGAACCTGACGCTCGATGGCGCTCTGGCAGGCGGCTGGCGCTGGTTCGTCGAGGCCCGCAACCTGCAGGATCGCCGCTATGTGGCCAGCACCGCCGTGCAGGCGAACGCGCGTGGCCGCGATGGCGCTTATTATTTCCCCGGCGATGGCCGGGCCATCTACGCCGGCGTCAGCTGGCGTATCCAATGACGATTTCGCCGGCGTCAGCTGGCGCATGCAATGACGATGTTTTCGACAAGGGAGAGACAAGGGATGATTCAAGCAGTTTCACGGCGCACCTTCATGCTGGCCGGCGCGGCGCTGGCGGGCTTGCCGCTGGCCGGCTGCGGCCTGGGCAGCAAAGTCAGTTTCAACGGCACCGACATCACCGGCGCCGACTACGGGCGCGACTTCCGCCTGACGGATCCGCATGGCCAGGAACACACGCTGGCCGATTTCAAGGGCAAGGTGGTGATGGTGTTCTTCGGCTTCACCCAGTGCCCGGACGTGTGCCCCACCGCGCTGGCGCGCGCCGCCGAGGTCAAGCAGCTGCTCGGCGCCGATGGCGAGCGCCTGCAGGTGCTGTTCATCAGCGTCGACCCGGAGCGTGACACGCCCGAGATCCTGAACGCCTACACGGCGGCCTTCGACCCGACCTTCCTGGCCCTGTATGGCGACGCCGCGCGCCTGGCCGAGACCGCCAGGGAATTCCAGGTGATCTACCAGAAAGTGCCGACCGGTTCGTCCTACACGATGGACCACACCGCGAATACCTATGTCTACGATCCGCAGGGGCGCCTGCGCCTGAAACTGATGCACAACCAGACTTCGCTCGAGTACGCGGCCGACGTGCGCAAGCTGCTGCACGCGGCCTGAGGCGCCTCACAATGACTTTCATACCCAAGGAGAACACAATGCATTTCGCTACTTCCCGCATCATCCGTCCGCTGCTCGCCGCAACCCTGCTGGCCGCCGCTGCCGGCGCCCAGGCCCAGGTCACCGTCAGCAACGCCTGGGTGCGCGCCACGGTGCCGTCCCAGAAGGCCACCGGCGCCTTCCTGCAACTGCAGTCGGTGCAGGATGCGAAATTCGTGTCGGTCAGCTCGCCGCTGACGCCGAACGCCGAAGTGCACGAGATGGCGATGCAGGGCGACGTGATGCGGATGCGCCAGGTGCAGGCAGTCGACCTGCCGGCCGGCAAAGTGGTCGAGCTCAAGCCGGGCGGGCATCACATCATGCTGATGAACCTGAAAACGCAGGTGAAGGAGGGCGATACCGTGCCGCTGACCCTGGTGTTCCAGGACAAGGACGGCAAGCGCCAGACGGTCGAGGTCAAGGCACCGGTGCATGGCCTGGGCAGCACCGGCCACGCCCACCACTGACCGTGATTTAAAAGTCCCGGCCGACCAATCGTGCGGACCCGGGCGGTATGTACAATCGGCAGCTTGAGCTCGCCGATCAGGATCATTCATGCCCCCAGGTTCCATCCCGCCGCAGCGCCCTGCGTGTCGCCGGCCCGCGTGTCGCCGGCCCGCGTTTCGCTCGCCCGCGTTTCGCCCAACCGAGTTGCTGCTGCTGGCGGCATTGTTGGCCTGCTATCCGCTCAGCGCCGCGCTGCCCGCAAGCTGGGCGCGCGAGGGCGGAATCCTCGAAAGCCTGCAGGTGTTGGTACTGGGGGCGGGCTGCGTGGCGGCGCTGGTGCATTACCTGGCGCGGCGCGCGGCGCCGTCAGGCCTGCTGGCGCTGTGGAGTGCGCCGGTCTGGCTGCTGCTGGCCGGACGCGAACTGAGCTGGGGCCGGGTGCTGTTTGCGCATCCCGAGCATGCCGGCGCGCTCCTGCTGGAGCCACTGGTGCGGCCGGCCGCGGTCGTGCTGGCGCTGTGGTTGCTGTTCAGCGCCTTCTACTTCCGGATCGGCGCACCGCTGCGCACGGCGCTGGCGGGCGGGCTTCCCTGGCTGTGCCTGGGCGTGGCACTGGTCGCGGCGTTCGGCTCGACCTGTGCCGAAGGCCATATGGGGTGCACGCCGGGCATCGCCGCCGGGCGGGCCGAGCTGATCGAAGAGATGGCCGAACTGCTGGCCTACGTCGCGCTGTGCCTGATCCAGGCAGGCGTGCTGAAGGGAGCAGACGCTCCGCATCGGCGGGCATCGGCGCGCATCTGCGGCGAATTGCCGAGCAAATATTTTCAAAAGAATATTAATTTGAGTTCGCCAGCTAACGGACAGGGTGAACGCTAACATATTAACCTGTCACAATGACAGCGCGATATGAACCCACTCCCAGGACGGGAATGCGCGGCAAGAGTGCGTATCAGCCCGTTACCACACGCAGCAGGCAGCCCGGCCCCGCCGAACTGATCTGTCCTTCGGACGTACGCGACGCCGCCGACCTGGCGCAGTTGCTCGATCAGCTAGGTTGCGGCGACGATCTCATCGTCGTGTCCAACCGGGCTCCCTGCATCCATTCACATACCGACGGCGGCATCACCGCACAGCGCCCGGCCGGTGGCCTGGTGACCGCGCTCGAGGCGGTCCTGAGCAAGGGCGGCGGCTGCTGGATCGCCCACGGCAGCGGTGACGCCGACCGTGTCACCTGCGACGAGCGCGACCACGTCCTGCCCGAACACCTGAACGCTCCGTATAGCCTGCGCCGCCTGTGGCTGTCCGACGCCGAAGTCAAGGGCTACTACGACGGCCTGGCCAACGAAGCACTGTGGCCGCTGTGCCATGAAACCGGGGTCGCCCCAACCTTCCGCGACAGCGACTGGACGCACTACGAACAGGTCAACCGGCGCTTCGCCGAAGCCGTCGTGGCCGAGGCAAGCACCTCCCGCCCGGTGGTCATGGTGCAGGACTATCACCTGGCGCTGGTGCCGCAGATGGTGCGCGAGCACCTGCCGGACGCGATCATCGTCACCTTCTGGCATATCCCGTTCCCCGGCCCGCAGGTACTGCAGCGCTTCCCGTGGCATGGGCAACTGATGGCCGGCCTGCTGGCCAGCACCGTGATGGGCCTGCAGACGCCGAATGACCTGAGCAATTTCAATGCGGCGCGCGGCCCTGCGGCAGCGGGCAGCCGCGCCGCCCACGCGGGCGCCTATCCGATCTCGATCGGCTGGCCCGGGCGCCAGGAGTTTTCCGGCGCGGCGGTGCGCCATGACGTGGGCCAGCGCTTCGGCATCAAGCCGGGCGTACGCCTGATGGTCGGTGTCGACCGCATGGATTACACAAAGGGCATCGGCGAGCGCCTGCAGGCGTTCGAACTGCTGCTCGAGCGTTGCCCGGAACTGCGCGGCGAGGTGTCGCTGCTGCAGATCGGCGCGCCGTGCCGCTCGTCGCTGCCGGCCTACCAGAACATCACGCGCCAGGTGAAGGCGCTGGTGGAGCGCATCAATGCGCGCTTTGGCCAGGACGACTGGCAGCCGGTCATCCTGCATGCGGCCAGCGCCAATGCCGCGCTGGTCACGAACTGCTACCGCGCCAGCGACGTGTGCGTGGTCACCAGCCTGCACGACGGCATGAACCTGGTGGCGAAGGAATTCGTGGCCGCCCGCAGCGACCTGCGCGGCGCGCTGGTCCTGAGCCGCAAGGCCGGCGCCGCGGCCGAGTTGCAGCAGGCCTTGCTGGTCGATCCGCGCGACATCGCCGGCATTGCCGCCGCCATGGAAAGCGCACTGCGCATGAGCGTGCCGGAGCAGACCGCGCGCATGCGCGCCATGCGAGGGGTGGTCAGCCAGAACACCGTGTTCGGCTGGGCTGCACACCTGCTGGCGGACGGCCTGCGCATCGCCGCCACTGTGCGCCCGGAACGCCGGCTGGCGCTGAGGGCCGCCGCATGATCGACCTGATGACCCAATCCGGCCGCGACGCGCTGGCCGAACTGATCGACGCCGGCGCGGTGTTCGGCTTCGATTTCGACGGCACGCTGGCGCCGATCTGTCCCTTGCCTGACCAGGTCAGCATGGCCCCGGCGATCGCCGACGCCTTTACCGAGCTGACCGCGCGCCTGCCGGTGGCCTTGATCACCGGGCGCAGCATCGCCGACGTGCGTCCGCGCGTGGTGGGCAGTCCGCGCTGGGTGGTCGGCAATCACGGTGTCGAGGGCATGCCCGGCGTCGATGCGGCCATGCTCGCGCAGCACATCGCCACCAGCCGCGCGTGGCAGGCCCAGCTTGCAGCCGCCGGGCCGCTCGGCGAAGGCACCTTCGTCGAAGATAAAACCTACACCCTGTGCCTGCATTACCGGCTGGCCCCCGACCAGGAAGCGGCGCGCGCGCAGTTGCTGGCGCGGGTGGCGCAGCTCGATCCGCAGCCGCATATCGTGACCGGCAAGTGCGTGCTCAACCTGCTGCCGCAAGGCTCGGCCGACAAATTCATCGCGCTCGAGCGCCTTGCCGCGGATTACGGCGGCGGGCGGGCGTTCTTCATCGGTGACGACGATACCGACGAATCGGTGTTCCGGCGCGCGCCCGCCAGCTGGGTGACGGTGCGGGTCGGCAGCGACAAGCCGTCGGCGGCGCGCTTCGTGGTGCCGGATCAGTTGTCGGTGCGCGGCGTGCTGGAACTGCTGCTGGAATTGAGCGCAGGGCGCCAGGGCGACGGCGCGCCAGCCGGGATCACGTGACGGCGGCTGACGCTCCCCTCGGAGCAGCCGGAGCGAAGTTCTCCCAGCTGCCCCTGGAAGGGTCCAGCAGCACTTTCCAAAGTGCTTCCTCTGCGTTGTCGTCGGACCCGTCGCCGTCCTGTATCGAGGTGCGGTAGTGCAGCACGCGATAACGCAGGTGCTTCGGTTCGACGACGATCGTTCCCCTCAGTGTCTGCGTAAAACACCAGGCCGCGCCGACACGGTAGCCGCCCATGCCTTCCAGCCAATCGCACGTGAAATAGCGCCCACATGGCGACCATAAGAGGTAGCCGCTCCAGATGAAACCCCGGATCGTCTTCGAATCGATGATCAGCTCGTGATACGAGTCGCCATGCGGTGGCTCGCCGGCGTAGAACAGGCAGATCGGCGAGTTGATCAGCGCAGATGTGCAGTAATGGTCGTCACGCCCCCATGATGTGGCGCGCCTGCCATCCAGGTCGAAGTCGATTTTTCTCATGGATGAACAGCTTAGCATGTTGCCATCGAGAAAATCTATCGGACTGTCACGGTCGGGCACTCCAGTTCGAGGCCTGGCCGAGGTCGGGCACACAGCGCGCCATGTTCACACTGCCGGCAGCAGCGCCTCGCCCCAGCCTTTGAGGGTGTCGCCAAAACCGCCACGCGCGCGTGCATCGATGCGCGCGCTGGTGGTCACGCGCGGCTGCGCGCTCCAGGCGAAGCGCGCGCCCATCTTTTCCAGTGCCTGTACCAGCAGCACGTCTTCGTGGCAGGTTACGTTCGCGAATCCGCCGGCCGCCTGGTAGGCCGCCGCGCTCACGCCAAGATTGGCGCCGTGGATGTGGCGGTGGCCGTCGCGGTCCTGGTAGCTGGCGCTGAAGTGGCAGTGCACCAGGCTGGCCAGCGCCGCATGCGGGGTCCAGTCGTCGACCGCGACACTGCCGCACACGACGTCCGCGTCCAGGCCAAGCTGCGCGGCCAGCCATCCGGGCCAGACGCGGGTATCGGCATCGGTGAACGCCAGCCAGCGCGCATCGCGCGCCAGCAGGTGGCGTGCGCCGGCGGCGCGCGCGGCGCCGACCTGGCGCGCCGCGATCTCCAGGTAATCGAGCACGCAGCCGCTGGCCGCGAACAGTCGCTGGTGGCGCTCGACCACCGCGCGCGAAGCGTCGTCGCAGGCATCGAGCACGACGCATGCCGTGACCGGCTCACCAGCCAGCCCGGGATGGCCGGCGGCGCGCAGCAGCGCGGCCAGGCAGTCGGGCAGGCAGGCCTCTTCATTATGGGCGGGGATGGCAACGCCGATCATGGCGCACCTTGCGCGACGGGCAGGCGGCGCCAGGCTTCGAGCAGGAAGGCCTCGTCATGGTGCTGCAGCGTGCGCGCCAGGCCGGGAATGCGGTGGGCGGCTGCGTGGACGGCGCTGGTCGGCATGACGCGGTCGTCGAAATCGTGCAGGTAGTGGCACAGTACCAGTTCGCCGCCGGGCGCCAGGCTGGCTGCGGCCTGCGCCAGCAGCGCGTCGAGCGCGTCAGGTTCGAGGTAATAAGCCAGTTCGCTCAGGATCACCAGGTCGAAGGCAGCGCCGGTCGGCCACTCGTGCGGCAGGCGGCGCTGTTCGAAGCGGACATGGTCGTGCGCTCCCGTTTCCGCCGCCGCCAGCCGGCGCCGCGCCGCGTCCAGCGCGCCCGCCGCGCCATCGCAGGCCAGCAAGGTGTCGCAGCGCGGCGCCAGGGCCAGGCTCATCTCGCCGTTGCCGCAGCCCGGCTCGAACACGCTGTGGTAATGCGGACGGGCCAGGCTGGCCAGCAATACCGCGCGTTTGCGCTGCTCGTACCAGGCGCCGCGCACGTTCCACGGATCGTCGCTGGCCGCGTACAGATTGTCGAAGTGGCGCAGGCGGGTGGCGTCATTCATGGTCGTCGAAATACAGTTCAAAGGGGTGAAGCACGCGCTGCATGGCGAATGCGGGCAGGATCGGCGCCGCGCCATTGCTGGCGTCGGGCTGGATCTGGCTGTGGAACGACGCCAGCGCTGCGCGCTTCTGCGCCAGCGCCTCGGGCGGCACGGCCAGCTTGCGCGCATGCGCGAGCGGCATGGCGCCGTCGCCCGGCGCGCTCCAGTGCCAGCCCCAGACGGGCGCCTGCAGCACCCGGGCGCCAATCCGGCGTGCGGCGGCGCTGCAAGCGCGCGCGGTCGCTTCGTGGTCGGGATGGCCGTCGTAGCGCCAGGTGGTGATGACGACGTCATCCGGGGTCAGCATCTCGGTCAGCTGCTGCGCGAGTTGCTGTTCGTGCGCGCTCACGGCGCCGTCCGGGATGCCGAGCCTTCGTATGCACGCGTGCCCGATGCCCAGGCAGCCCAGTGCAGCCACGGTCTCGTCGCAGCGGGCCTGGCGCAGCCGTGCCGGCGGCCATGCCGGCGAACCCGGGTGGCTTCCCTCGCCATCGGTCACGGCGACGATCAGCGCTGCGCGGCCACGTTGGGCCAGCAGGTACAGCATGGCGCCGCAGGCAAGGATCTCGTCGTCCGGGTGAGGGGCGACCACTACCGCGCGCTGGTGCGGCGCGACCAGCGTATCGAGCCCGTCCAGCGGCACCGCGGCCAGCGCCGCGTCGGCCAGCCAGGCCGCGGCGCTGCTCCCGGCGCCGGCGATGTGGCGATTGCGGTTTACAGCATCCATGGCGTCTTCGTTTCGAGGGCGACTGCGCGCCCCAGTGCTTCCTGGTCGCGTTCGGCGTGGCTCTGGCGCATGAACACCGGCAGGTCGGCGTACAGCCGGGCGAAAGCGGCGTCCTTGCACAGCGGGCCGGCGCCCAGCGCCCGTCCCACCGCGTTCAGCGCCAGCGTGGCGGCCGCTTCCACGCCGAGACGTACCGACAGCGCCAGCGCCATGGCATTGGCTTGCGGCGCCTGGTCGATCGCGGCGGCGGCTTCGCGCAGCATGGCGGCGCTGGCGCGCAGGGCGACGCTGACCTGGCCGAGCTGGGCCAGCCGGTGCGGGTCGGCCCGGTCGCCCTGTTCGGCCAGACGCGCCCGTAGCACTTCGGCCAGGCGCGTGGCGGCGCCGAACCAGCAGGCGGCCACGCCGGCGCCGCCATGCCAGAAGCCGGCGCGCTGCACGTAGAAATCGGCGCCGCCGAGCGGCGTGACCGGCACGTCCTCGAACAGCACATCGACGCTGCGCGTGGCCTGCATGCCGACCGCATGCCAGCCATCGTCGGTGATCGTGACGCCGCGCTGGCGCAGGTGCACCGCGGCCAGCCGCGCGGCGCCGGTCTCGTCCCAGCAGCTGACCACAGCGTGGCTTGCCATGTGCGCACCGGAACACCAGGCCTTGCGGCCGCGCGCGACCGTGGTCCCGTCCGGGGTGTGCGCCAGTGTCAGCCGCGCATCGGGCGGCTCGGCGCACCAGGTGCCCCAGATGCCGACACTGTCGTCCGGCGCCGCGCCGGCCTCGGCCAGGATTGCCAGCGCGTCGGTATGGCCTTCAAACAGTTTAGCCAGGCTCAGGTCGTGTTCGGCGATCGCGGCGAGCGTGCGCCAGCGCGCGATCGTATCGCCATGGCCGGGCAGGGGATGCCGACCGTGTCCCGCTTCCAGCAAGCTCCGGAGTGCACGGTCGGGCGCCTGGCCCGCCAGTGTGGACAAGGCGTGCTGCAGTTCGACAAGGGGTGGAATGGCGACGTACATGGAATCGGTACTTTCGGAAACCTGTTGCAATAAATTCATCCTAGCACTTACGCATGAGTTCGTTCGTTAGCGACGTCACACAGCGGCGGGGTAACTGCAACGTCGAAGGTTGCGGTTTTCGCTTTACCGCCACTCCAGGGATTACAATTGACTGTTCTTTGACTATTAATTTCGAAACTTGAGGAGTTGCGATATGAGGGCTGACTTTCGCCTGGCACGCATGCTGCATGTATTGGCCCATCTGCATGGACGGGAGGGCACGACCAGCTCGGAAGAAATCGCGCTGATGCTCGACACTAACCCGGTGCTGGTGCGCCGCATGATGGGCGGGCTGCGCAACGCCGGTCACGTATGCTCGACGGCCGGACGCAACGGTGGCTGGGTGCTGGCGCGCGATCCGCACGAGATCACGGTACTGGATGTGTATGAAGCGCTCGAGGAACCGGTGATTTTCGCGATCGGCTCGAGCGTCGACCATCCGGGCTGCCAGCTCGAGAAAGCGATCTCGGGCGCGCTGGATGTGGCCATGGCCCAGGCGGCGGGCGCCTTGCTCAGGGAGTTCGGACAACTGCGGCTGGCGGCGTTCCTGCCGGAGGCATTGGCCAAGGCGTCGGGCGAATAGCGCTGTCGCAGGGTGTCGTCCAGCTGTACGGGGCGCGCGGCATGCCCGGCGCTGCATCGATGGTCGAGGCGCCGCACGATGCGTTCCAGCTGAAGGAGCTGCTGGTGATGTCCCGCGACGGTATGCACTCTGCCACGGCGCAGCAGGCTTCTTGAAGCCGTTGCTGGCGCTGCAGAACGCCGCGCCGCCGTGCGAATAAACTGCCACTTCAGGAAGTACGGTCAGGGCGGCGCTATGCGCAGGGTGCGAAAAAGCGGATAATGCCGCCTACTTTTCTCTCGCATACAGCACTCATCTCCCCATGGAAATCAAGGTCAACTTCCTCGACAAACTGCGGCTGGAAGCCAAGTTTGACGACTTCACGGTCATTGCCGACCAGCCGATCCGCTACAAGGGCGACGGCTCCGCGCCGGGTCCGTTTGATTACTTCCTGGCCTCGTCGGCGCTGTGCGCGGCGTATTTCGTGAAGCTGTATTGCGATACCCGCAATATCCCGACCGAGAATATCCGCCTGTCGCAGAACAATATCGTCGATCCTGACAACCGTTACCAGCAGATCTTCAAGATCCAGGTCGAACTGCCAGCCGATATATCGGACAAGGACCGCCAGGGCATCCTGCGCTCGATCGACCGCTGCACCGTGAAGAAAGTGGTGCAGACCGGTCCTGAATTCGTGATCGAAGAAGTCGCCAGCCTGGACGCCGATGCCCAGGCCCTGCTGACCCTGGATCCCTCGAGCGACGCGCGCACCTGTATCCCGGGCAAGGATCTGCCGCTGGAGCAAACCATTGCGAATATGTCGGCGGTGCTGGCGGCGCTGGGGATGAAGATCGAGATCGCTTCGTGGCGCAATATCGTGCCGAACGTGTGGTCGCTGCACATTCGCGACGCCCATTCTCCGATGTGCTTCACCAATGGCAAGGGCGCGACCAAGGAAAGCGCGCTGGCGTCGGCGCTTGGCGAATTCATCGAGCGCATCAACTGCAACCATTTCTATGGCGGCGCCTATTTTGGCGAGCAACTCGCGAATGCGCCGTTCGTGCATTATCCGAACGAGCGCTGGTTCAAGCCGGGTGCCGGCGATTCACTGCCAAAGGGACTGCTCGACGACTACTGCCTCGATATCTACGACGCGGACAGCGAACTGCGCGCCTCGCACCTGATCGACACCAATTCGGGCAACGTGGAGCGCGGCGTCGTCGCACTGCCATTCGTGCGCCAGTCGGACGGCGAGACCGTGTATTTCCCGTCGAACCTGGTCGAGAACCTGTACGTCAGCAATGGCATGAGCGCCGGGAATACGCTGGTCGAAGCCCAGGTGCAGTGCCTGTCGGAGATTTTCGAAAGGGCGGTCAAGCGCCAGATCCTGGAAGGCGAAATCGCCTTGCCCGACGTGCCGCAAGACGTGCTGGCGAAATATCCTGGTATCGTGGCCGGCATCAAGGGCCTGGAAGAGCAGGGTTTCCCGGTGCTGGTCAAGGATGCGTCGCTCGGCGGGCTGTATCCGCTCATGTGCGTCACGCTGATGAACCCGCGCACCGGCGGCGTGTTCGCCTCGTTCGGCGCGCATCCGCGTTTCGAGGTGGCGCTGGAGCGCAGTCTGACCGAATTGCTGCAGGGCCGCAGTTTCGAAGGCCTGAACGATTTGCCGCGCCCGACGTTCGCCAGCAACGCCGTGACCGAGCCCTATAACTTCGTCGAGCATTTCATCGATTCGAGCGGCGTGGTGTCGTGGCGCTTCTTCAGCGCGAAGTCCGAATACGATTTCGTCGAATGGGATTTTTCGGGACAGGGCGAGCATTCGAATGCCGAAGAGGCTGCCGCGCTGTTCGGCATCCTGGAAGGCATGGGCAAGGAAGCCTATATGGCGGTGTACGATGACCTGGGCGCGGTGGCCTGCCGCATCCTGGTGCCGGGTTATTCGGAAGTCTATCCGGTCGAAGACCTGATCTGGGATAACACCAACAAGTCGCTCCTGTTCCGCGCCGATATCCTGAACCTGCACGAACTGGGTGATGACGCGCTCGATGCGCTGCTCGACCGGCTGGAAAACAATGAGCTGGACGATTACGGCGATATCGCCACCCTGATCGGCGTCGAGTTCGACGAAAACACCGTGTGGGGCCAGCTGACCGTGCTGGAACTGAAGCTGCTGATCCAGCTGGCGCTGCAGGGATTCGAGGAAGCCAAGGAATTGACCGAGGCCTTCCTGCAGTACAACGACAACACGGTCGACCGCGGCCTGTTCTACCAGGCGCTGAATGCGGTGCTCGAAGTCGCGCTGGACGACGATCTGGAACTGGACGACTACGTGGTCAACTTCCGCCGCATGTTCGGCGATGCCCGCATGGACGCCGTACTCGGCTCGGTCGACGGCAGCGTGCGCTTCTTCGGACTGACGCCGGTCGGCATGCGGCTCGAGGGACTCGACCGGCACCAGCGCCTGATGGACAGCTACCGCAAGCTGCACGCGATGCGCGCGAAGGCGGCCGGCATCGCGCTGTGACGCGGTGGCGGTTCGCATCGCCATCGATGCGAACCGCTACTTCAGGAGTTTCAGTAGGGTGCTGGCGCTGGCGCTGGCTGCTCAGGCTGCCTTGAATGGCAGCGACACGTACAGCTGGCCGAGTTCGGTCAGCTGGCCGTTTGCCCCCAGCAGGCTGGTGAAGTGCGGGTCCGGGCTCATGCGGCCAATGAACCAGGCATAGCGGAACACGTCGTCGCGCTGTTCGCAGGTAGCCACCATCTCGGTCATCTGCGTCTTCTGCTTGGCCAGCGTGTCGATCTGGGCGCCGTCGTTCTGGCTGTGCCAGTTGGCCATTTCGGTCACCCAGAACGGCTTGCCGTATTTCTTCAGGCGGTCGAGCTGGCTGCCCAGCCCGTAGTCGTACCAGTGGAACGCCAGGTAGTCGATCTGCGGTGCGCGGCCGGCATTGGCGGCCGCATAGGCGGCAAGGAAGGCATCCATCCAGACGACCGGGTCGGCATAATTGGCCAGCGTGCCCCAGGTGATGGCCGGGCCGACCAGCTTGACGCCGGTGCTGGCCGCGATTGCTTCGTAGCGCGGCCACAAGGCGGCGGCGCGCTCGGGCGACATATTGGCCTGGTCGGTCAGGTTCGGTTCGTTGAGCAGCAGCAGGTAGCGCACGCCGCTGGCGCGGATGAATGCTTCGATCCGGGCGGCATCGACATTGTCGTTCCACAGCATGGGGATATAGTCCATGCCATATTGCGCTGCGTAGTTCGATGGCACGCCGCCGTGCGGCTGCACGCCCCAGTTGTACCACCAGCTCAGGCCCGGGGCCAGCGCCGCCAGGTCGGCGGGCGTGGCCAGGTCGTAGGCGACGCCGCGCTTGGCGCTCTTGCTGCTGGCCGGCGCCGGCTGGGCCGCATCGCTCGGCGACGGCGACGTGACCGGTGGCGTGACCGTGGGCGGTACGACCGGCTCGGGCGCCGGTGAGGCGCCGACCGGTGTGGAAGTGTCCGGCGTGCTGTCGCTACCGCCACCGCCGCAGGCACCAAGCGAGCCGCTCGCGGTGGCGGCCAGCATGGCCAGGAAACGACGGCGCTGGACCCGCGCCCGGGAAGGATGTTCGTTCATTCTGTCCAATCTGCAGCCCGTGCTGCGCAACGTGGTGGTGAGGCGCCGGACCGGCGCTCAGCTATCGCAGGAAGTTACCATAAAGAAAGCAGTCATGTGGAGAAATGTAACTCATGGTTTCATTTCTCCGGGTCGGGAGTAATCCGCGTGAGCTTGTAATCGGCGGCGGAGCGCTCCAGCGCCAGACCCAGCACATCCTTGAGTTCGTCGGCGCTGGCGCCGTTGTCCAGCTGCTGCCTGGCAAACGTATTGCGCAAGGTGCGCCCACCGGAGCGCGACAGGTCCATGCCGGCCCGCTCGAAGGTCGCGCGCATCTGCACATAGACGGTCTTGCGCGTCATCCGGGCGCCGGTCAGGTTGGCAGGGAACACGAAGTCGCCGGGGATGGCCATCTTCGCTCGCTCCTCCAGCCAGGGGCGCAATTCGTCGACCCCTTCACGGGGGAGGGTGACCGTGTGTTCATGGCTGGTGTCGTGCTTTTCGTCCGGCGTGATCGTCAGCACGATCGACCCGTCGATGGCCGCCTGGCGACCGATTTCCGATACCAGCAAACCGACCGCCTCGGATACCCGCAGGCCGGCCAGGGCGATCACGACCTGCATGGCGCGGTCGCGGCGGCGCTTCCAGCCATCGAACGGGGTAGTGCGACGGCGCCGCGGCGCCTCGGCCGGCAAGGCGGCGAAGAAACGGGTCAGCTGGTCGTCCGACAAGGTCCTGCCGGCATCGTCCTTGGTCATGTGGGCGCGGTCGATGCCCAGGATGGCCAGCGTGGCGGGATTGGGGGCCACTTCCAGGTGTTCGTAGCAGCGCTCCAGCAGGCGTAGATAGCGGTAGGCGATCTTGCTGTTCAGGACGCGCTTGCCATTGACGGTACGGTCGATGAAGCGGATCAGGTCGGCCTGCGTGACGGTGGAGAAGGTGAAGCCTTGTTCGATGAACCAGCCGGTCACGTTCGCGAACATGAACAGATAGATCCTGGCCGACGCCGGGGACAGCACCCGCAGCGTGCCGTCGGCGCGCTGGCGTCGGCCAGTCTCGGCGAATGCGACGGTGCCGATGAAATCCTTGAATGCGCGAACCGGGTCGGCATTCCACGAAGCGAGGGCGTGCATGATGAAAGAGCGTGAACAGAGACAGCGTAGACTATCATAAAAAGGTAACTAACCAACAGATGCTTCACCATTCAACCGCAATCTCCACCGCTAACGACTCCGATCCAGCAAACATAGTCAAGCAAGCCACCAGAACGGAGGCTTTGCCCAGGATGAAAGTCACGACCCACGCAACCGTAGAAGCAGGGCGAGTACGCCGCGTGTCATGGCTCGTCCACCGTCAACGCGACCGGATTGATGATCGAAATCGTGCCGCCCCACGCACATTGGCAGGTGCTGCTGCTGCACAATGCCGGCAAACCGCCGATGCGCACCGTCGGCGAACCCGGGGTCCAGGGGCCGGGCGTCAGCGGCAGACAGGCGGCCGGCGTGAAGACGCCGAGCTTTGCCGCGGTGGCGGCGGCAACGATCGGGTTGGCGATCGAATTACAGAGCGGAAAGGGGGTGATGTTGACGATCGGGATATGGTCGGCGATGTTCGCAGCCGGGAGTGCATGCGCCCGCACCCGATTCATGGGGACTACGGTGAGGCTGGAAGGACCGATGCCCATCGTGCACATGAGGGTGGCGGACATGGTGGTTTGTGATGGCATGGGGATTCTTTCAGTGGGCTGGGAGGCGTTGTCCTGGCGGGAGGGCCAGACGGAGATGAATGTTTGTGTTCCATGAGCAGGCGACGTGGACGCGGCGTGGGCACTGACGCCACGGCGGGCAGTGCAGCGCACTTGTCAGGCGCGACCGGAGCGACGCAGAGGCCCGGACGGTCATGGCAGGAACGGTAAGGGCTGGATGAGTGTCAGGCGCAACAGGAGTGACCAGCGCGCGCGGAGCGACAGTCGCGGCGGGGACGACGGGTGCTGGAGGAATGACAGGGGCGACAGGAATGTCATCGGCCGCAGCAACCGTGACAGTAGCGGCCGCAAGGGCGATGTTGACAGGAGCGACAGGCGTAACCGGAGCAACCTGAGCAACCTGAGCAACCTGAGCAACCGGACTGACCGGAGCAACTGTAGCAACCGGAGCAACCGGAGCAACCGGACTGACAGAAACGACAGTAATGACGCTCGTCTGCGAACACATCGTTTTCAGTAAGGACACGCGGCGGCCATGACCCGGCTTGCGGGCGGCGCGGCGCCGCTCGTCACCCGGCGGTAATCGGCTACCGTGAGCGCGCGGTAGCGGTCGCGGTCGGCCACCTCGGCATCCGCAGGCCTTGTGGCCAGCGCCTGTTGCACGAGGTCCGCGTCGTAGGCGGCCATCGCCGTGATTTGCCTGGCGTAGGTAAGGGCAAAATCGTCCATATTGGTACGGACCTCCGCGATCTGGCGCGCGAAGGCAGAAGCCAGGGCGGGGTCGCCGACTTCCGCGGCCAGCCGTTGCCCGTCCTGCTTCATCCGCAAGGTCTTTAGCTGCTGGCACAGCAGGGCGTAACTGCTGGCAGCGGCCCTGGCATGGCCGTGGACGGCTTGTAGCGTGTCCGGCCTGGCCACGAAAAAGTAGTAGCCGACACCGCCGGCAAGAACCGCAGCGAGCGCCCATACCGCCCATAGCCGCACCGGTGGCTGGGCGTAGGCATCGACTGCCTTCGCGAACTCGAGGCAACCCTGGAAGCGTTCCTCGGGGTCCTTGCACAAGGCCTTTGCAACGAGCGCGGCCAGCTTCTTGTGGATGGCAGGGTTGTCGGCCCGCAGGTCTGGCGGCGCGCGCGCGAGCTGCGCTTCGCGTACCGCTGCGGGTGTGGGGCCGTCGAACGGCAGTTTGCCGGTCAACATCTCGCACAGGACCACGCCGGCCGCATACACGTCCGAGCGCTGGTCCACGCTGTCCGGATCCCGTATCTGCTCCGGACTCATGTACTCGACCGTGCCGATGGTCATGCCGGCCTCGCTGCGCGCCGCGCCCCCCAGCTCGCGTGCGATGCCGAAATCGGTCAGGCGCGCACGCCCGTCCTGGTCGATCAGGACGTTGGGCGGTTTGACATCCCGATGGAGGATCCCGTGCTCATGGGCACAATTCAGGCCTGCGAGCACCTCGCGAATAATCTGGAGAACCTGTTTTTCGGGCAGTGGACCACCCGCTGTGTCGATCAGGTCGGCCAGCGTGGGCCCGTTCACGTATTCCAGTACCAGGAAGAAGTCGTCGCCAACCTGGAAATAATCGTACATCTGGACGATATTCGGATGGCTCAGGCGCGCCTGCTGCCGCGCCTCTTCGTAAAAGCGGTCGCGGAAGGCGGGTATGTCGGTGAGCGTGCGGTGCAACACCTTGACCGCATATTTCTTTTCGCGCAGGCCGGCGTTTTCGGCCAAGTACACCGTGCCCATGCCACCTGCACCGATTTTGCTTCGGATGTACAGGTTATCGTGGACGACCTGTCCGATCAGGGTGTCGCTCTCGGTTTCTGCCATCGTCGCACCTCCGCGGTCGGGGGCCGGCATGTCAGCCCGCCTTGCGCATCAGCTCCAGCAACTGCCGGAGCTTCTGCTGCAGGCGGGCCTGCTTCGCCTGGGCTTCGCGGATCCGCGGGTCCCCGGACTGTGTTGCCCCGGTCTGGCGGGGGACATCCCGATGCAGCGCGTCGAGTTCGGCCTGCGTCTGCTGCAACTGCTGCTGCACCGCCAGGTGGGTCGCCGATTGTCGCTGGCGTCCTTGCGCGGCGCGTGCATTGTCCTGCTTCAGGCGGTCCAGTACCGTCTGAAGCTCGGCCAGCGAAAGCTGATCCTGCGCCAGGCTGGCGTCGAGATCGCGCGACTGCGCGAGCACTTCGTCGCGCCGCGCTTCCCGGGCAGACAGCGTCTCCTGCTTGTCGTGCACCCGCGCTGCGCCGGCCTGGACGTCCTTTTGCAGCTGGGCCACCGTACAGCCGCCCAGGTGCGCCGGCAGGAGCAGGGTGAGCAACAGTGCGAGCAGCAACGGCAGGGAGGAAAATTCTGCGATGCCGGAGCCGGTTGCGCGCTGTGCGGTCATGATGGCGTCCTCACACGGCCTGCCGTCAGACCAGCGCGCTCAGGCCGGCGATCTGCTGCACGCTGCTCTGCGCATTGCGCACGGCAACTTCGAGCCGGGCATTCTTCGCTTCGAGCTGCTGCAGCAATGCCACCTGTTGCGTCTGGCGGGTCTGGTCCTGCTCGTCCTGCTGGTCGCGGAATGCCCGTTCCTGCTGCGCCTGGTAGCGCCGGTTTTCGTCGAGCGCTTCGCGGGCGCGGGCCAGCTGGTCCTGTGCCTGACGATTTTCCTGCTCGAGTGTCGATCGCGCCTGGCGCAACTGATCCTGGGTCAGCTGGTTGCGGGCGATCCTGGTTTGGAGATCCCGGGTGTATTCCTCCAGTTTTTGCCGGCGTTCGCGCATCTGGGCATTGAGCGCTTCGGTTTGCGCGATCAGATCGTCGGTGTATTGCAGGCGCGCATCGAGCGTGTTTTCATGCCGTGCCAGTTCCTGGCGGCTGGTGTCGAGCTTGTCCGCATAGTTGTAGCAGGCAGCCGCGCCGATGCCGCCGCCGACGGCCGCCATGGCGCCGCAGGTGTCGTCCGAGCCGCCAAAGGCCTTGCACAGAAGGAACGCGCCACCCGCGCCGCCGGCGCCGCATTCGAGTGCGGCAGTACGCTGCGGGGTGCCGCATCCCAGTGCCATGGATGCAGCCAGCCCGGCCAGCATGAGCGATAGTGTCCTGGTAGTCATGGCATCACTGTGGGTCGACGGGAGAATCGGGGTCGGACGGCGCTGGCGGGGTGGCGGGCGCGGTGGCAGTCAGTATCGTCCGAAAGATCCAGTCGGTGGCGCCGGTGCGGATGGTCGCGTTGTCGGCAAGATCCACCCGCACGATCGGTTCGCCGCCATCGACACAGGTGCCGTTCGTGCTGTTCAGGTCGATCAACTGATAGCGGTTGCGCTGGCACAGAACCAGTGCGTGTTCATTGGACAGCTCGCGGTCGTCCTTGACCTGGATGTCGCAGTCGCGGTCGTCTTCGCTGGCAACCGTACCCGAGCCGATGATATTGCGTCCTTCGTACACGATGAACAGCTGGCCATGGGGCCGACGGCTGAAGGTGACCAGGACGCCGGTGATCTTGCGGTCGACCGGCCGGGGCCGGGACGCGGCGGTGGCGGCCGGCGCACTGTCGCCGGCGACGGTGGCGCGGCCGGCCGTGCGCGGCGCTTCCTGGTCGGAACTGGTGATGGAAGTAGGGGTGCGGTTCATGCTGGGGCTCCCGGATCGGATGGGGGAATGGGCGGCCGGTGACGCCTCGGGCGCAGTCTTTTCGTGGGCCCGCCGTTCGGCCTCGCAGCGGGGGCAACTGGTCCAGTTCGGGTCCATCGGGTGGCCGGCCGAACAATAGCGGCCGCGACGCTGCGCGCTGCTGTTGCCTGCCGCGCTGTGCAGCCACGCGTTCAGGACGTGCGCCACGGTGCGTAACCGCACGGCCAGGGCGTCGAATGGGGATTTGCCGAAGATCATGGCTGTACCTTCGGTGGATGCCGCTGTTGCTGGGCTGCCGGACGCGCCAGCCTGGATGCCTGCTGCCGCGTGCCGGGCACGCGCACCGTGGCCGGCACGGTGCATGGTTGCAGCTGCCCGAGGGTCCGCTCCAGGGAATCGATGCGCGCGTCCAGCCTGCCAGCCTGCGCGGCCGCGCGCTGCAGCAGTGCAGCCGAGGTCGCATCATGCGTGAGCACCCGGTGTTGCAGACCGGCCATGTGCCGTTGCATCACCAGTTCCTGCGGCGACGGCGGCATCAGGCGCTGGCTGATCAGTACCGTTGCCGCCGATGCGGCAGCGGTGGTCAGCACCAGGGCCAGGTAGCCGGTGGTCCGCATGCCGCGGCGCTCAGCCTCGCCACGATCGTAGCGGATGACTTGCACCGTGACATTGTCTTCGCCGCCCTTGGCCAGCGCCAGGGCGATCAGCCCGTCGGCCGCTTCCTGCGCCGCCGTGTGGGCATGCAGCACGGCGGCGATCTCGGCGTCGTGTGCATAGCCGCACAGGCCATCCGAGCACAGCATGATCCAGTCGCCGCCATGCACCGGCAACCATGCGCCGATCTCGACGTCGACCTGCGGCTTGAGTCCGATGGCGCGGTCGATCAGGTTGGCATCGGGATGGTCCAACGCCTGCGCCGCGGTCAGCTGGCCCCGGTCGACCATGCGTTGCACCAGGCTGTGGTCGCGGGTCAGGCGCTGGCAGCCGCTGTCGTTGCACAGGTAGGCGCGGCTGTCGCCGACATGCGCGACCAGCACGCTGGACGCGCGCAGGACCACCACCACCGCGGTCGCGCCCATTCCCGGCGTGCCGTCGTCGCCTTGCGAGCGCGCATGCACCACGGCATTGGCTGCCGTGAATGCCCGTCGCAAGGCGGTACGCAGCCGGTAGCCGGCGCGCACCGAGCCGAGGTGCCGCTGCAGTGTCTGTACCGTCAGTTCGGCGGCAAGGGCGCCGTCGCCGACACCGCCCATGCCATCGGACACGATGTAGACGTCGCCGAACGGGGCCCGGATCCAGCCCATCCGGTCCTGGTTCTCGTCGCGAACATAGCCGGTTTCGGAACGGGCCCCGACCGACCAGGTGTCTCTGTCAGGCTTTGCCATGTGCGGTACCGGCTTTCGTTGAATGCTGCGCAGCGGCCGGCGCTCAAGCCGTCTGCAGCTCGAAGTTGGTCGCGCCGAGCCGGATCCGGTCGCCGGGCGCCAGTGCACGCGACGGCCCGGTCAGTCGCTGCTCGTTCAGGTAGGTGCCGTTCAGCGAACGCAGGTCTTGCAGGTACAGGTTGTTTGCCTCGTAGCGGATGCTGGCGTGCTGTCCCGAGATGCGCTCGTCGTCGCCAAGCACCAGCTCGTTGGCGGCGCCCGCACCGAGCCGGACCAGGTCCTTCTCGATCGGAAAGCGATAGCCGTTTTGCGGCCCGCCCACCGTGACGAGCCATGCCGCCGGCTGTCCGCGCCGGGGTGGCGGGAACGATGGACTGATCATCGTGCGCTGCCGGGTCCGGGGGGGCGGGGTGGGCAGAGGAGGGTCGACCGGTTTCGGGCCGACCCCGTGCGGGACCAGGATCGCAAGGGTGTGCCGGCGTTGCACCACCACGATCACGCTCACTGCGGTTGCGGCTGCCAGCGCCAGCGCAATCAGCCTGGCGTCGCGCCACCACCGGATGGGCCGCGCGGGCGACTCCACCGCGTCCCGGGCGCCGTTGGGTATCGTGGACGAGACCGGCGCGGCGATGGGCGCGTCGAGGTGTACCGCCAGGCTCAGCGGCGCCAGGCCGGCTGGCGTATGCACCAGCGTGGCCACGTCCACGCGCGGCAGGTCCAGGGCTGCCGGGTAGCGGAATTCCACGCTCAGCAGAGGCGGCGCGTCCTGGTTCAGCGTACGTCCGATCACCGCCGCCAGGGTGGTCGGACCACCGGCGGGTGTGAACCCGCCGCCGGTTGCCTGTGCCAGCGGCCGCAGGCTGGTCGATGCGCTGTCCGCCAGCGCGCCGTAGGCAATCGCGTCCAGCTCCACCGCCAGCCTGCGCGCCTCGGCCGCGACGTCTTCCAGCTGCGAGACGCTGCCTTCATCCTTCCCGTCGGAGATGACCACCAGACGCCGGACCGCCGCACCCGGTCTTTGCTCCAGGCTGCGCAGACCTGCGGCGACCGCGTCGTAGAGGCGGGAGATGCTGTCGGACGTGCGCTGCGGCGTCAGCGTGCCGACTGCGGCCGCAATGTCATCGGGGACGTTGGAAAACTCACTGGCGGATTCGACCGAAGTGGCAAATGGCAGCACCTGGATGCGCAGCCGGCCTCCGGCTGCAGCCAGGGCGTTGCGCGATGCTTCGTCGATAGCGGCCTTCATTTCGGGAAACCCGCTTGCCATCGAACCGCTGCGGTCGATGCACAGCACCAGCCAGACATCCGGGGCCGGTCCCGCCGCCTGAATGGCGACCGCGCTCGCGGGCACGTCCTGCGCGCCGGGAAGTCGCAACGAAAAATCGCGTGGTTGTGCGTGGTTGACGCCCGGCAGCCTGCCGCTGGCGGTCACGACGCCGGGAGCGGACTGCGTCAACGACCAGCTGTCCGCAGTGTCAGCGCGGGCGAACCGCCCGGCGGGCGCGACGGCAATCAGCACAGCCAGCAAGAGCCGGAGGGCGGCCGCGCGCAGATTCGTTGGCATCATCATCAGACTCTCCTCGCAACTGTTATCGCGCATGGCTTGCTCGAGCGTGAAGTTCCAGGCGCGTCGAGCGGTACCGGCGGCACGCGCAAGATACGCGCATGGCGTTCGGTTGGATTGAACCTGATGCGAGGGGCCAGAAGCATGAGCGTTCAGCTTTCCATGTTGGCGTTGACTGCGGTATTGAGCGAGCCGGTTCGACCGTTGTGTTGACAGGCTCCCGATCAGGACTGGCATTCGGCTGTCCAATCCGACGCGCGCTCAGACATCTGCTTCAGACATCTGGCGGGTTACTGGAATCGGGCTCCGCTTGTGAAACCGGCGCGCTGCCCTCCTAGACTTGATCGATGCGCCAATTCGCGATTGATGTAGCGCAAAGGTGCGTGTGGAGGTGGCAGTTCTTCCGGCGAACCCAGCCATTCCTTTTGCATGAAGTTTGACGTAGCACAAAGGCGAAGCAGTCATCGGCAACTTCTGCTGCCGGCCCGTTGGCCAGCGCACGAATCTTGCAATTTACTTGGATAAAGGAGCCGCCCGTTCCAATCCTGGCCGCCGGTGAGTTTGATGCTGATCAAGAGGCCGATTGCGTCGACTACTACATTGGGGACATGACAACGGGAGGCCCAGTGTTCAACGACCTCGATCAGACCCTGGCGGCGCTGCTGCGGCGCGAGCTGCGGGAAAACTTCGCGCAAGCGCTGCAAATCAGTTTTGCCGCGCCGGACGACCGGTTTCCGCCGCAGTCGGTCACGCTCCCTGCCATTAACCTGTTCCTGTACGACCTGCGCGAAAACCTCGAATTGCGTGACGGTACGCCGTGGCTCGAAAGGCGCCCCGACGGCAGCGCGGTACAGGGGCCGCCCCCGGTCAGGGTCGACGTGTCCTACCTGGTCACTGCGTGGTCCAGTCCCGACGCCGTCGATCCGGCCGGCGAAGAGCATCGCCTGCTCGGGGGCGTGATGCGCGCATTGCTGCGCCACCATGTCCTGCCCGACGACGTCTTGACCGGCGAACTGGTGGGCCAGCGCCTGCCGCTCGCCACCCGCACCCTGCAGCCGGGCCTCATCCAGGCCATGGGCGAGTTCTGGCGCGCGCTCGGGATCCGGCCGAAGCCCTCGCTGGCCTACACGGTCACGCTGGCGATCGATGTCGGGACGCCCGAGCGCGTACCGCTGGTAACGGACAAGGTATTCAAGATGGGACTGGCCGCCGGAGGCGCGTCGTGAACGGCGGCCGCCGCATGGTGGGCCCGCTAGTGCGCCGCGGCGCGCTTGAAGAAAGACGCCATGTCGTCCGCGTGGCCGGCCGGACGCTGGATGAGCACGGAGCGGCCGTGCCCGGCGCCGCAGTCGCCCTGTGGACAGAACCAGGGTTCGACGGAACGGCGTGCATGCTGCGCGGGCAAACGGTGACACGGGCGGACGGCCTGTTCTACTTTCTCGATTGCCCGGGTGGCCAGTATGTCGCCAGCGCTGCGGCCGCGGGCGACGCGCGTGGCACGGCCAATTTCCGGGTCGACAGCGCGCCTGCGGACGGGGCGCCGGTCGCTGTCGCCGACATCACATGCCGCCGGGCGGGCGGGCACGCAACACCAACTTGATGGGGAGGGTGTGCAAATGGCAAGCTCTTATCTGGCGCCGGGCGTGTATGGCGAAGAAGTCCCGTCGGCCGAGCGGCCGATTGCCGGGGTCGGCACCAACACCGTCGGCTTCATCGGCATCGTGCCCTCTACCATCACCTATCCGGTACCGAATCCGAATTTCGACCCGGTCGCGGCGCGATTTGCCCTGCGCCAGGGCGCGGTGCCCGAGAAAACCATCGCCGACGCCATCGAAGTCAAGCGCACGGCGCTCGACCAGGTCACCGCCGCGCTCGAGGCAAAAACGCGGGAGCGCGACGCCAGCCAGGGGGCGACGGCAACCCTGCCGGGGGAAATTGCTGCGCTGGAGGCCAACCCGGCCCGCAGCGAAGACGACGAGCGCCAGCTGAAGGAGAAGAAGCAAGCGCTGGCCACCGCCAGAAAGGCCCACGCCGGACTCGACGCGCAGGTGCAGGAACTGCGCGACCAGGCCCAGGGGCTGAAAAAAGCGGTCGAGGGACTGGAGGCTGTCGCCGGCCAACCGGGCGGCGCGGCGCCGGGCGCGGCCGCGCCAGCGCGGACCCAGCCGGCGCCCGACGAAGTATCCGGTCTGCTGCCATATATATTGCGTCAGTTCACCGTGACTGCCGAGCCGTGCGTGACCAAGCTGTGCACGAATTTCACCGAATACACCGCCCGTTTCGGTCCGTTCTCCGCGGACAATATCGACGGCACGCCCATGTCGCCCGAGCACCGGGCGTTGACCCATGCGGTCAACGGCTTCTTCAAGAACGGGGGGACGCGCTGTTTCGTGGCCCGGCTGGAGGGACCGGAGCAGCTGCAACGGGCGCTGACCATGTTCGAGTCGATCGAGGAACTGTCCATTATCGCGGTGCCGGGCCTGGCGCCCGAACTTGCGACCTGGGACGAGCTGCTGGCCTTCTGCGACACACGCAAGACCTGTTTCGCGGTGCTCGACAGCCAGCAAGCGGTCGAAGACGCCCAGGGTGACCTCGATGTCAGGCAGCTGGGTACCGGCGGCGAGAAGCTGCCCCCGCCCAACAAGAACGCCGCCTTCTACTTCCCGCATATCGAGGTAATGGATCCGGCGCGGGCCCTGTTCGACAGCGATCCTGCCCGTAACGTGGAGCCGAAGCACCGCGGCCGGGTAATGGTTCCGCCCAGCGGCCACATCTGCGGGGTGTATGCCCGTACCGACGAGGAGCGCGGCGTGCACAAGGCGCCTGCGAACGTGCAGGTGCGCGGCGCCCTGAACGTGCGGTACTACGTCAGCAAGCCGAAGCAGGCGCTGCTGAATCCCCAGGGTGTGAATTGCATCCGCAACATCAATGGTGCAATCACCGTGTATGGCGGGCGCACCTCTGGCGGCGACGCCAATAACGAGTTCAAGTACGTCAGCGTCCGCCGTACTTTCCTGTTCTTGCTGGCATCCATCGACCGTGGCACCCAATGGATCGTGTTCGAACCCAACGACCATGCGTTGTGGGGCAAGATCATCCTGAACGTCACGGCCTTCCTGACCAATGTCTGGCGCAATGGCGCGCTGTTCGGGCGCACTGCCGAAGAGGCGTTCTACGTGAAATGCGATGCCGAACTCAACCCGCCGGAGGTGCGCGACATCGGGCAGGTAGTGACCGAGATCGGGGTTGCGATCGTGCGGCCGGCCGAGTTCGTGATTTTCCGGCTCACGCAATCGAGCGGGCAACCGCAAGGCTGAGGAGGAAACAGGCCATGGTCGACGGCATTTCTCCCGCCAGCGCCAGCGGCGCAGCCTTGGCCCCGGGCGTGCTTTACGAGCATCGCTGGGAGCGGGACCGCACGTCCGCGTTCCACACCGGCGTACCGGCACTGATCGGGTACGCACAGTACCGCCCGAACGAGCGCGCCGATGATGGCGGCGTTCGTATCCTGCAGCGCCGGGATCAGTTCGACCAGGTATTCGCACCATCCACGTCTGGCTACCTGGGCCATGCGGTACGTGGTTTCTTCGACAACGGTGGAACGCAGTGCGTGGTGGTTCCGGTCGACATCGGTGCGGCCGGCCCGAATCCTGCGGCGGCGGCGCTGGCGGCCCTGCTGGCGGCGCCGCTGCGCTCTGGCGGGCTGATGGAAGACCTCGACATGATCGACCTGGTCTGTGTTCCCGACCTGATGCTGGCGGCCGGCGACGACGAAGCCTTGCTGTACGAAGTCCAAGGGGCCGTGCTGGCCCACTGCCGGCGCATGCAGAACCGGTTCGCGATCCTCGACACGCCGCGAGGCGGCCCACATGACGGCGCTGACGGGACGGCGCCGGATCGGCGCGGCGCCGGGTCTGCGCTCCGGTCCGAGCAAGCGCGTGTGCTGGCTGCGCTGCGCCAATGGGATGCGCTTGGCTCCGGTGACGGCGCCCTGTACTTTCCCTGGCTGCGTATCGCGCACGGACGCGGGCGGCCGCATGCGGGCGCCGCCGGCCACATGGTCGCCGTGCCGCCATGTGGTCATGTCGCAGGCGTCTATGCGCGAACCGATGAGCTGGCCGGTCCGCACCGGGCGCCGGCCAACCAGCCCGTATACCAGACGTTGGGACTCGACGTCGATCTCGGCGATGCCGATTATGCAACCCTCAACGATAACGGTGTGAACTGCCTGCGCAGCCTGCCTGGCCGGGGCCTGCGGGTATGGGGCGCCCGTACCCTGAGCAGGGAGCCAGGTTGGCGTTACGTCAATGTCCGGCGCATCTACCTCACGCTGATGCGCTGGGTCGAGGGCGATTCGGGCGACCTGGTGTTCGAGCCCAACGACGCCCGGCTGTGGGACCACCTGGCGCAACGCCTGCGCAGCTATTGCCGGACATTGTTAGAGCACGGGGCGCTGGCCGGGAACAGTCAGGCGGAGGCGTTCCATGTGAAATGCGACACCGAGACCAACCCGCCCGAATCCATCGAGGCCGGCGTCGTGGTGGCCGAAGTTGGCCTGGCCCTGGTAGCACCGGCCGAATTCATCGTGGTGCGCATCACCCGGCATTTCGGCGGCGCATTCAGCGCCGCGGCGCCGGTCATTGCTTGAAGGAGAAAACAGTCATGGCTGCGGCGACGGATGCACGCAAGAAGGATCCCTTTCGGGGATTCCGTTTCCTGGTGCAGATCGGCGGCATCACCAGCGCCGGCTTCAGGGAAGTATCGGGGCTCGATATCGCCACCGACACGGTCGATTACCGTGAAGGGGACGACCCGCGCCTGACCATCAGCAAGCTGCCGGGATTGCGAAAGTACGCAAACCTCATCCTCAAGCGCGGCATCACGGACGACAAACAGCTGTGGGAGTGGCGCAACAAGATCCTGAAGGGAGAGATTCAGGATACCCGCAAGTCGATCCAGATCATCCTGCAGGACATCGACGGCAACGCGACTGCGGAATGGCATTGCCTGGAAGCCTGGCCAAGCAGCTGGTCCGGCCCGCATTTCAATGCGACGGCAAGCGAGGTCGCCATCGAAACGCTCGAGATCTCCCATGAGGGCCTGGAGAGAGTCAAATGATGCTGCAGACCGAATTCAGTTTTACCCTGCCGCGCGGCTATGTCGATGGCGAGGCAGGCCTGCACCGCGACGGCGTGATGCGGCTGGCGACCGCCAGCGACGAGATCGCCCCGATGAAGGATCCGCGCGTGCAGGTCAATCCCGGCTACCTGGCGGTGATCCTGCTGTCGCGCGTGGTGACGCGACTTGGGGAGGTGCGACAGGTGACCCCACGTGTCATCGAAGAACTGTTTGCCGGGGATTTCGCCTATCTGGAAGACATGTACCGTCGGATCAACGGGAACGGCCATAACCGGATGCAGGTGGTGTGCCCGGGTTGCGACAAGCACTTCGAGGTGGACATGGAGGAGCAGGAAACGGGGGAGGCATAGGCTACCGTCTCGACCAGCTGTACGGGGAGGTAGCCTACCTGGCCTACTATTTTCACTGGAGTTTTTCCGACCTGATGGCGCTCGACCATCTGGAACGGCGCAAGTGGACCCACGAAGTCGCCAGGATCAACGAGCGCATCAACAGCGGGGACGACGACGATGGCCAGTACCGGACAATCGAATAGCGGCAGGCGGCACGACCCCTACGTGGGCTTCGCTTTCCTGGTCGAGATCGGGCAGCAGCGCGTGGCCGGCTTCAGCGAGGTAGCCGGCCTGCTGATGGAAAGCGAGGTCGCGTCGTTGCGGGTCGGCGGCGTCAACGATCATGCATGGCAACTGCCAGGGCCGGCAAGGTATCCGTCCCGGTTGACGCTCAAGCGCGGCCTCGGCGACGTTTCCTACCTGTGGGATTGGTATGCCGGTGTCCTGCAGGGCAGGATCGAGCGGCGTGACGTGGCGATTCACCTGAACGACCGGCAGGGCGGTGAGCTGCGCTCGTGGACATTTCGCCAGGCATGCCCGGTCAAGTGGACCGGTCCGGATCTGCGCGCCGATGTCTCCGCGGTGGCTTTCGAGACCGTCGAACTGGTGCATCGGGGAGTCGCGCCATGAGTGGGTGGACCGTCCAGCCGATGGCGAATGGGAAACGCTCACCCCGCTCGCCCCAGCGTGGGGCCGGGCTGGGGCGTGAGTGCTGGCGACGACATGCCTGCGCCGCGCTGCGCTCGATTACTGAGCCGGGAACCGCTGTTTTCCGGCTGGCGGGCCGGATTCACGCGCGGCACGCCTGGTTCACCGGTCGCCCGCAGCGGCTGTGGGCGCAACCCGACGGCGGCATGGGACGCGGCGCCAGCCGGGTGTTGCGTTGGCATCGCCGAAACCTGGACGGGCAGGGTGACGAGGCAGGGTCGGTGGGCGCATCGGCACACGAGCCGTTCCCGTCACGGATGGGCGCTCTCCATGACGGGCGGCTGGTCTTGCATGTCGGAGCGGGCCGGTCCGACGTTGAGCCCGATGCTGAACCTGATGTTGAGCCCGATGAGCGCCCCATGGCCGCCACGGTTGCCTTCGCGCGGACCGGCGCGCAGCTGCGCGCATCCTCGCCACCGTCCAGCGCGTCGAAGAACGACGCGGCCGCTGCCAGTGAGCCAGCTGCGGCGGCAATCCGGCCCCGGAAACCCAGCGCAAGATGGGAACTGTCGCGGTGGGACGCGCAGACCGGGCGACACGACCTGGCGCAGCCGGGCCCGTCAGCCAGCGCCCTGGATGGCGACAAGCCGCCGACGACGGACGTCTCTGGGCAGCACGACGCACCGACGCGTGTTCCTGTTGAGAGACCCTCTGCCGTACCTGGTGGGCCGGTTGAGACGCTGCAAGCGGCGCTGTACCCAACGGCGCACCTGCGCGTGGCGTCGTCCTCGGGCTGGGCGTATCCTGGCTCGGGGCCGGCCCGTGCGGACGTCAGTCCCGGGGGTCGCCTCCTCGGGTCGCGGCCGACGGACACAGCAGCACAAATCGGGCACATTGGGCAGATCGGGCAGATCGGGGAGCTGGCACCGACCTGGACCACCCATGCCGGACCGCGATGGATGCCAGCGCCACACCGCATACGGTTGACCGGCAATCCCGTTCCAACGCCCGGGGTGCCCGCAGCGCCAGGCGCCGCCGTCGGTTGGCCGGGCAGACAAGTACTCGCCGCTGAGGCGACGATCGATCCGACAACCGCCTTCGCTCACGTCGTGACCGCGGGCCGGACTGCAGGTCACGAGGTTGAGCAGGGCGTTGATCCTGCAGTCAGCGCACACACATACAGGCTCACACCAGCGCACGTCACGGCCGCAGCAGCATCCACGGTGCGCGCACCAGGAGTGGAAAGTCCGCCTGCGCCAGCGGCCGCATCGGATGCAGGCCATCATGTTCGCCAGTCCCTATCCCTCTACCAGTACCAGAACCAGTCCCAGTTTCAGACTGAGACTCAGACTCAGACTCAGACCCTGAACATGCGCACCTCGCATGCCGAGACCGCTACCCAGCCGCTGCTTCACTGGCGCGATTTACCCCGCCGGACCGTGAAAAGCCGCCTCTCGACGCATCTGCACATCCCGGGCGACAGGCCGGCCGGTGCTGGTGCGTCATCCATGGCCGTCAATGAGGTCGTCGCATCCTGGAACCGCCAGCCCTCGGGGCAGGGGCGGCAAGGTCAGAATGCGCTGGATACGCACGTGAATATGGACGTCCCGGGGCCGCTGCATACACCGGGCCCTTCGCTCCTCAAACCAGGCAGATCGAGCGTCTCGACGCTGGACCATCCACGTTCGCGGTCCAGCCCGGCGGCGGCGCGAACCGCGTCGAATCCAGCCGCCCAGCGGATCCCGGCGTCGGTTATCCGCCTGGTACCAGGGGCGACCTCAGCCCAACTGCCAAGCGTCGCTGAAGCGCGCCGGCACCCGTCAGGCGCAGACGATGACGTCGACGCACGTCCGGCACACGCCGACGTTGACGTTGACGTTATTGCGCACGCGCGTCCGGCAAACGCCAACGTTGACCTCATCGCGCGCCAGCCAACCGCACATGATCAGACCGCGCCGATGGACCTGGGTGCGGCGTTCGTCACGCCAGCGGCAGGCCGATCCGGGCCCCGTACCGCGGCTGATCCACGCCCTCTGGCGGCGCCGCTGCGCTTGCGCCAGTCCAGGCATGAGGGAGCTGTGCCTGGGGGCCACGCTGTTGCCTGGAACGCGATCGCCAGCGACGGTGCTTTCGACACCGACGCCATGACCCCGCACCGCCATCCTGTCCATCACGAAGCGCATGACATCATTCCAGTCGGGCCCGATCCCGATCCCGATCCCGCGCCGCCTGGCCGTCCACGGTCCTGGCCCGGCGACGGATCGGCGCCGCAGCCCGGTCTTTTTCCCCGCGCGGACGCACGCTGGCCCGATCTCGATGAATTGACCGAACGGGTCTGGGAGTCGGTCATGGACCGGCTGCTGCTCGAACAGGAACGGAGAGGATCCGGCGTATGGCTCTGGACAAACTGACGATTCTGGTCGAGCTGCCGGGAGGCCGGCTGCAGTTCGACGAGAACAATGCCGACTGCTGCATCGCTGCGATGTTCAACCCGGAGCGCCTGACGATCTCCCGCAGCGCGCAATGGCAGAGCCAGGAAGCGGCCCGTCGCGACAGCCCGGAACTTCAGTTCACGACCGCCGAGCCAAGCGTGCTCAGCGTCGAATTGTGCTTCGATACCTATGACAGCCCCGAGCCCGTCAAGCAGAGCGTCGCCACCTTTACCAGCAAACTGGTGCACCTCACCACCGTGGAAACCCATGGCGACAAGCACCGTCCGCCGATATGCCAGCTCAAGTGGGGCAGCGCCGGCGTGTTTTTCCAGGGCGTGCTGCAGCAACTCGTGCATCAATACACGCTATTCATGGAGGACGGCACGCCGGTACGCGCCACCGCCCGTTGCATTTTCCGTCAATGGCGTACCAACGCGGCCGACCTGCAGAGGCAGAACATCATGTCGTCCGACGTGGCCAAGGTCTGGGTGCTGCGGCAAGGGCAGACGCTGGCCGCCATCGCGGCCCAGGAATACGGCGACGCCGACAGGTGGCGCGCCATCGCGGATGCGAACGCCATCGACGATCCATTGAAGCTGCCGGTCGGGAGCGTTCTGGTGCTCCCGGCGCTGAGGCAGGCGTCATCCACGAGGGCAATGCCATGAGCAGCCGCGATGGATTCGACACGCTCGCACCCGACTTCAGGGTACGGATCAATGGCGCCCCGTTGCCAGAGACGGCAGCTGCCGACCTGATCGGCGTCTCGGTGGTCGAGGAAGCCGATGCGATGGGCATGTTCACCCTGACGCTGGGCGGTTGGGACGCCGTGCGGACCGACGTCAAATGGATGGACGACGCGTTATTCCGTGAAGGCAATCCGGTTGACGTGGACATGGGCTACCGCGATAACCTGCAACCCCTGTTCAGCGGCGAGATCACGGGCCTCGAGCCGGTGTTCCCGGAAGCCCGGCCGCCGGTCCTGACCGTGCGCGGCTATGACCTCCTGCACCGCATGCTGCGCCAGCGCAAAACCCGCTCGTACACGAACGTCAAGGACAGCGATATCGCCGCCACGCTCGCCGGCGACGCCGGGCTGACACCGGAGGTGGAGGACAGCCAGGTCACGCATCCCTACGTGCTGCAGCATAACCAGACCGACCTCGCGTTTCTGCAGACGCGCGCGCGCCGTCTCGACTACGAGGTGGCGGTGCGGGCGCGCACGCTGCGCTTCCGGCCGCGCGCGCTCGGAGGAAGCCCGGCCCTGACGCTGCGGCGCGATGTCGAGCTGCTCGAGTTCCGGCTGCGGCTGAGCAATATGGGCCAGATGCAGGAATTGACGGTGCGCGGCTGGAATCCAGCGGACAAGCGGGAAATCATCGGCACTGCCGCGGCCGGAGACGAGCCGGACACAATGGCGGGTGCGCAATCGGGGCCGGAAGCGGTGCGCCGGATGCTCGGCAACACCGGCGCCGGCGTCGACCGTGTACCGGTGCACAGCCAGGCCGAAGCCGATCGCATCGCGCAGCAGCGGTTCTCGGCGATGGCGCTCGGCTATGTCAGCGGCGAAGGCATTTGCATCGGTGAACCACGCCTGCGCGCTGGCACGCTGGTCAGCATCGAAGGCCTGGGCGTGCGCTTCAGCGGCCTGTACTACGTCACTGCCACCACCCACAGTTTCACGCCGGGCCGCGGCTACCGCACCCGTTTTTCAGCCAGGAGGAACGCGACGTGAGCAAGGATGAGCTTTTACGCGGCATGCTCGCCAGGCACGGCGAGGACGGCGCCTATTTCGGTGTGGTGATCGGCGTGGTTTCCAATAACCGCGATCCCGACGGAATGCACCGCGTGCGCGTGCGCTTTCCGTGGCTGAACGACGCGGACGAGAGCAACTGGGCGCGGGTCGCCTGCGCCATGGCAGGGGACGGCCGCGGCGCCTACTTCCTGCCTGAAGTGGGCGACGAGGTGCTGGTCGCATTCGAACATGGCTGCGCCGAGTTCCCGTATGTACTGGGCGGTCTCTGGAATGGCCGGGACCGGCCTCCCGAAGACAACGGCGATGGCGAAAACAATTTTCGCTGCCTGAAGTCGCGCAGCGGCCACCTGATCCGGCTGGGCGATCGCGCAGGACAGGAAACCATCGAGATCGTCGACAAGACCGGCAACAACCGCATTGTATTCAGCGCGGCGGACAACCGGATCGTGATCGAGGCGCAGGGCGACATCGAGCTGACGTCGCGCACGGGCCAGGTGAAGATCAGCGCGATCGGCATCGAGCTCGAAGCGAAAGCCGGCGTCAAGATCTCGGCCAGCACCACGGTTGCCGTGCGGGGCGCGCTGGTCGACCTCAATTAAGCATCTGGCGGGACCAGTTCACCATACGGAGATCGGCGATGCAGGACGGGATGAACAGCGGGCAGCCTGAGGACATGCCGGAGCGGGTGCCGGACCAGGCGGGAAACCGGGTGCTGGGCGTCGGCTGGGGGTTTCCGGTCGCGTTCGAGGATGGGCGCGTCGTGGCCGCCGAGTACGAGGAAAGCGTGCGCCAGGCGATCGTCATCATCCTGTCGACCGCCAGGGGCGAGCGCCTGATGCGGCCCGACTTCGGCTGCGCACTGCAGGGACTGGTGTTCGCGCCGAACAGCAGCGCCACCCGCGGCATGGCCGAATGCGCGGTGCGCGACGCCTTGCGCGAATGGGAGCCGCGCATCGACGTGCTGAAGGTGGAGGCCAGCGGCGCCGGCGCCCTGGGCGAACAGCTGCTGATCCGGCTCGACTACCGGGTGCGCCTGACGGACAGCCGCTTCAATATGGTGTACCCGTTCTATCTCGACCGGCCGCTCGCATGACTTTCCCGCCGCCCCCGCTGGTTCGCGAGCACGACCGCCTGGCGCACGAGGTTGCCGCCGCTGTGCTGCGCCGGCTGGACGCGGCGCCGGCACACGGCGACGCCTTGCGCGATGCGCTGGTGCGCGCGTTTGCGCACGATGCCGCACTCCTGGTCGAGCGCCTGAACGATGCGCCGGCGTTGCACCGGGACGCCTTCCTGGATAAGCTGGTCCGGCCCGCCGCGGCGCCGGTGCCCGCCAGCGCGCCGCTGCAGTTCTCGACGGTCCCGGTGGACGGCCCGCCACCCGTGGTGCCGCGCCACACCAGGGTCGCAGCGCCGCCGCGCCAGGGCGAGACCGAAGCGGTCGTATTCGAGACCTGCGCCGACCTGGAGCCCGTGTGCGCCAGGCTGGAGCGCGCGGTCGCCGTCGGTGGCCAGCCGCAGCGGGTGGCGGACGTCGGCGATCTGCTCGCGGGCGACGGCCGCGCCCGGCCCATGCTCGCCGAAAGCGTGCTGGCCGAGCGTGCCTTCCACGTCACCCAGCCGCTGGTGTTCGATGCGCCCGGCCTGTCAGGGTTGCGGGTCATGGTGACGCTGGCCCCGGGCGCACGCCTGCCCGACGGGATGGCGCCGGAATGGGGGATCGCGACGCAGGGTGGCTTCATTGCCATGGCGCCCCAGTCGGATGGCAGCGTCGGGCTCACCCGCAGCGGCGAGCTGGCGTTTGCCATTCCGCCCGCCTGGCCGCCGCATGAGGTGGCGGGTACGCGGGCGCGCTGGTTGACCTGCCGTCTGCGGCCGTCGACCGCCCCCGTGGATGCTGGGGCGAGCCCGGCCGGCATGCCAACGCCGTCCCGGGATCGCCCCCTAGCGTCGTGCCTGGCGAGCTTGCAGCTGGCAAGCGAAGCGGTCCTGCCCGCGCGGCCCCCGGAGCGCATCTTCAGCGGCGTACTGGCCATCGAACCCGGCGCCGATTTCTTTGCGTTCGGCGAGCGGCCGCGTTTCGGCGACATGTTGTTCATCCAGTCGGACGCCTTCGCACTGGCCGGCGCCCGGGTCACGATCGAGATCAGGCTGGCCAATCCGGCCGGGGCCGCAGATAGTCCGCTCATGCCCGTCGGCCGCAGTGGCAAGCCTGTGCTCGGCTGGGAAGCATGGACTGCGGTCGGCTGGACGCCGGTCCGCGTCCATGACGACACTGAAGCGCTGAGCGCCAGCGGCGCAGTCCGGTTGCAGATGCCGGACGATGCCGGGCCCGCGCGGGTGAATGGTGTGGAGGGCGGCTGGCTGCGGGTACGCCTGGTGTCCGGCAGCTATCTTGCCGATCCGCTAGCGAACCCGGCCGTGATACCACTTGCACCGCAGCTGCCGCCAGCGCTGGCGCCGCCGGTGATCGCGTCCATCAGTGTGCAGGCCATACTCCAGCGCGGTCCGATGGCGCCGGCGCAGGTGGTGGTGGAGCATAATCTGCAGCAAGAACCGCTGGCAGGCATTGCTGCCCAGCAATTCGTGCCGTTCCCGCCCCCCGAGGACGGCGCGGCGTTCCTGTACCTGGGCCTGTCCGCACCCGACACCAGCCTCGCTGGGCGCACGCTGCACCTGTTCGCCGGCCCGGCCGACACCGGTGAGCGCCTGTTCGTGCGCGGCGCCGCCGATCCAATCGCGCCGGTGCGCTGGCAGGTTCGTGGCCGGGACGGGTGGCGCGAGTGCAGCGTGGTCGACGGCACTGGCGGCCTGCGCGCACCGGGCCTGGTCGACGTGACGCTCGATGCCGACGTGGCCGCATGGCCCACGACGACGCTCGATCCGCGGCGCAGCCTGGTCTGGCTGCGCGCCGTCTGCGACGCGCCGGATGGGGCCGGACCGCCGCCCCTGGCCCGCGTCGCCCTGAATGTCGTCCCCGCTGTCCAGCAACTGACACTGGAACATGAACTGCTCGGTTCCGGCAACGGACGCCCGGCGCAGCAGGTCGTTACCGCGCGGGCCCCCGTGATCGGGGAACTCGTGCTCGAGGTCGGCGTGCCCCGCCGGTCGACGCCAAACCCCGGCCGCCGCGCCGACGGGCGGCGTGTCGCCCGGGACATCGGCAGTGACTGGTCCGGCGTGGTCGATCCGCCGCATGACCTCGCGGCGCCGGTCCTGCAGTGGGAACGCTGGACCGAGGTGGACGATTTCAGCGGGTCCGGCGAGGATGCGCGCCACTTCACGCTCGACCGCCTGGGCGGCATCGTGGCATTTGGCGACGGCGCACATGGCCGTATTCCGCCCGCCGGGCCCAATAACATCCGCGCGCGCAGCTACCGAACCGGCGGCGGCCGGCGCGGCAACCTGGGCGCGGGTGCCATCACCCAGTTGCGCACCACGATTCCGCACGTGGTGGCGGTGACGAATCCGGCCCCGGCCGTTGGCGGGCGCGACAGCGATGACGATGCCATGTTGCGCCGCTCGGCCGCAGCCTGGCTGCGCCACCGCGATCGGGCAATTGCACGCGACGACTATGCCGATCTGGCGCGCCAGGCGGCGCCGGAAGTGGCGCGCGCGGCTTGCGTGGCGAACGCCGACCTGGCGGCCGATCCGCTGGCTGGGCGCAGGTCGCCTGGCGTGGTCAGCGTGATCGTCGTGCCGTCCGGCAGCGAAGACCAGCCGCAACCGACGCGCGGCCTGCTGGGCCAGATCAAAGCCTACCTGGACGCCCGTTGCCCGCTCGGCGTCGACGTGGTCGTGCTTGGGCCGTTGTATCTGGCATTCAGTGTCGACGTCGAGATCGCGCTGGCGCCTGGCCGGGCGCCCGGCCCCGTGGTTGCCGCCTGCGTCCAGGCCATGCGCGGTTTCCTGCACCCGCTCACGGGCGCAAGAGGGGACGGATGGCAGCCGGGCGAGCGCCCGCACACGTCCGACTTCTATCCCTTGATTGCCGCCGTCGACGGCATCGACCATATCAGGGGGGTGCGGCTTCGCGCCGGCGGCGCGCCAGAGTTGCTGGACAGCGGCATGTTCCTGGTCAGCTCGGGCGTTCACCAGGTGCGTACCTGATCCGCGACCCTCTCCAGGCAAAGGCCCACGATGCGCACCCATACTTCGCCGGACGACCGCGCTTTCGAGCGCCTGGTGCGCGAGGCGCTGGCACGGCTTCCCGCGCATGCGCCCGAGTGGACCAATCACAACGCGTCGGACCCCGGCGTCACGCTCATCGAACTGTTCGCCTATTTTACCGAGATCCTCCTGTACCGCCTGGCGCGCATCCCGGCCGCCAGCCAGCTGCAGTTCCTGCGCCTGCTGACCGGCCGACCGGAGTGGCAGCCGGAGCACCAGGGCGCGGACACGGCCACCGCGCAAGACCTCGCACGTGCGCTGGACGAGGCCGTGCGCGAGCTCTCGCATATCGACTGCGCGGTGACCGCGCGCGATGTCGAACAGATCGCCGAGCGGGCGGGCCGCGTCCATCCGGACGGCGACGGACTGCGCGCCCTGTGCATCCCCGGCCTCGATCTGACCGGCGCCTGCGCCGTACCGCAGGCAGCACGGGCCGACGTCAGCGTGATCGTCGTGCCAACCCGGCGCCTGGACGATGCGGCCCTCGCCGATCTATGCGCCACAGTCCGGCAGGCACTGCTGCCACGCAGCCTGATCGGTACCCACCTCCATGTGCGTGGGCCGGTGTACGTGCGCGTCGGCATGCGCGCAGCCATGGTGGCCAGGCCTGGGTGGGACGCTGACGCCGTGCTGGGCAACGTCCGCGCGACACTGGCGCGGCGCTTCGGCGCGGCTTCCGGGCCGGACCAAGATGGCGCAGAAAAGCCCGAACGAGAAGGCGCACCACGCGCGCTGTACCTGTCGGAGATCGTCGCGGCGATCGACGAAGCGGAGGGTGTCGACCACGTGCTCGAGGTCACCTTACTGCAGCTGGGCGCCGGGGCCGACCCGCTGGCGAATACACGCAACAGCGTCGGGATCCAGATCGGCGCCCGCTCGACGCTCGCCAGGGACAGCCGGCTGGGCGGCGCGTACGGGGCCGGCGGACGCTTGCTGCGCGACGCCGCCGGCAGGCTGTCGGGCATCCGGCTGCAGCCGTGGGAGCAACTCGAAATCGCGCTGATCGATCCATCCGTCGTCGCCAGCTCAATGTCCAGTGGAAAAGAAAATGGGTGAACAACAAAATGAGAAGCAGGAAGAAAGGCAGGATGAAAAGCCGCGCCGCTTGCTGGACAGCCTGCCCGCAGTTTACCGGGCGGCTGACCAGTCGGGTGAACTCGAACGCCTGCTGGGCGTGTTCGAAGCGATCCTGCTCGGCCAGAACGCCCGCGACCGGCCCGGGATCGAGGAAGAGATCGACGGTCTTGCACGTCATTTCGCGCCGTTGCCGAACGAATCCGGCGCCCCGTACACGATGTGTCCCGACCGTTTCCTGCCATGGCTGGCCGGCTGGGTGGCCTTTACCCCGCATGCGCTGTTTGCGCCTGCGCAGCTGCGCAGGATAATCGCCGGCATCGTGCCGCTGTACGGGCGGCGTGGCACGCGCGACTATCTCGAACGCCTGCTGCGACTATGCTTTGACGAGATCGTGTCGGTCGACATCGTCGATGCGGCCGGCCCCGGCCTGCGGCTGGGCCGCGCGCGCGTGGGCCAGGACAGTGTACTGGCTCGGGACAGCCCGTTCTGGTTCCGGGTAGTCCTGGAGTTGCGCGACGGCATGCAACCGATGTCGCCACGTCGGCCTGGATGCGATCCGGCACTCGATGAACGGGTCCGGGCCATGATTGATTTCGCCAAACCGGCGCATACCGCTTATGAGCTGACATTCAGGACCGGTGCAGCGCCATGAGCCACAAAAGCCAACCATGGAAAAAAAACTGTTGATCGGCACCCGGCCGCATTATTACCGTGGCCAATTGTTGCTGGAAGATGATTTCATTGCCGAGCAGGACTACCACGCGGCGGGCCGCCGGCGCCACACGCTCGACCTGCATGGTTGGGGCGTGGTGCATGGACTGGACGTCGCGGTCGAGGGAGACAACGCCATCCGCATCGGGGCCGGCCTGGCCGTGGATGGCAACGGTCACGACCTTGCGCTGCGCGACGCAACGGTACTCGACCTGTCGGCGGCCGGCGCCGGCGCAGTGCTGTCGGTTGCGCTCGTGTACGAGGACGAACCGATCACGCAGGACAATGAAGCGCAGCGCAGCCGGCGATCCTGGTGCGTGTTGCGCGCCGCGACCGGCATCGCCGATGCCGCGGTCGTGCTCGCGACGGTGACGCTCGACCAGCACGGCCGGCTCGGCCCGGATGCAATCGATACCGCCCGGCGGCGCGAGTTGCCCGGCCTGCAGCAACGCGGCTGGGCCCGGATGCCGTTCCGCCCAGTGGCGATGCTGCCCGACAAGGACAAGCCAGGCAGCAAGGCGCCGCCGGCATTCCTGGTCGGGGCCACACGGGCCCAGGCGGAAGAGGGTGGTGCCCGCGGCACGATGGTGATCACGGTCCCGCCGCAGGCCAGCCGGATACACCGTGTGCGCATCGCTGGCGAACAGAATGCAAAAGGCATGCAGGTCAAGGTCTGGACAGGCGGCTGGGACACGGCCGGGCGCCTGCATGTCAAGCGCCCCACGCTGGACCGGCGACTGGAGCCGGAATCGCCGTTCGACCAGACCTTCGACATCGCCGCTGCCGACGCCGCGCTCGACCCCGAGAGCAGCACGCTATCGTTGGAAATCCATGGCGACGGTGCCTGCTTCATCTCGCTGGTGGCGGTAGAGTTTTCATGGCGGGTTCAACGCTGGTAGCGGTTCAGCCACATGACGACGGCTGGCGCAGCCACGCGTGTGTCCATAACGCGCCCCTTCCGCAGCCGGCGTCCGTGCCAGCAACATGCTCGACCTTAATCGCAACTTGTCGAGATGCGGAAAGCGCCGTCCGGGCACGCTGAAAATACCGGTGACATCTACCCCGCGGATGTCATCTCCTGAAACGGATAAGTCTCCGCGGTAAAAGAATGTCGTCTTGAATGGTCTGGCGTGCCGGTGCCAAATGCTATTCGCGGAAAGAGGACACCATCAAGTCACGCTGTGTGGAATTCCGAAATTGACTTCAAGAAAGTTTGCCGCCTTTCGGTCGACGTCCCCGACAGCTGCCCGCGGAAAAAATCAAAAACCTAACCACGGTCAATGATTCAAAAAATCGGCGCTAGCAACATCATCTCACGTTCACCCGATTTTCAAACCGCGACAGGATGGCACACCGTTATGTGCCTGGGGTGAACCTGGTGGTCGCAATAGGATATTGCGATCGGCGAGGTATGCAATACGGGTAAATAAGGAGGCGGGTAATTACCGGGTATCACGAGAATCTTCGATTCCTATATCTTCTGGAGAGAAAAGGCGAAAAGACCGGCATGTGAATAAAACGCTCGACGTCAAACGAGCACATCACACCAAAATGATGGAGACATGAAATGCCAAATTCCGCAATCACGCAGACGCGCGAGGCGCCCGCACACCTGTCCGAACCCTCGAATCAATATGCCGCATTGATTCAGGGAGCACGAAATGAATAATTCCTCCACGGCGGTGCTTCGTTCCAATCAAAAGGTTTCTGACAGCACACGCTGGATACAGCTTGCCGTCGGCGTGATCTGCATGATTGCGACCGCGAACATCCAGTATGCATGGACATTATTCGTTCCCGAAATCCAGGAGTCATTTGGCTGGTCGCGGGCGAGTATCCAGGTCGCTTTCACGCTGTTTGTCATCGTCCAGACCTGGCTTGCGCCACTCGAAGGCTATTTTATCGATAAATTCGGTCCCCGTTTGATGGTGGCATTCGGCGCGGTGTTCATTGGCCTGGCCTGGGTGATCAATTCTCAAGCCACCACGCTGGCGGACTTTTATATCGGTGCAGCCGTCGGCGGGATTGGCGTCGGGTCGATCTACGCGACCTGCATCAACAACGCGCTCAAATGGTTCCCGGATCGCCGTGGCCTCGCCGTCGGCCTTACCGCCGGTGGCTATGGCGCCGGTTCGGCCGCCACGATCCTGCCGATCGCCGCGATGATCGAAGGGTCGGGTTTCCAGGCCACCTTCTTCTTCTTCGGCCTCCTGCAAGGCTCGATCGCCTTCGTCGCGGCCTGGTTCCTGCGCTCGCCACGGCCAGCCGAGGTGACGAAAACGAGCAAGCTGATGCAGGCACGGCACGACTACACGTTCAAGGAAGCGATCAACACCCGGCTGTTCTGGCTGATGTTCCTGATGTTCATCCTGGTCGTCACTGGCGGCATGATGGCGGTTGCGCAGCTCGGCGTCATCGCACAGGATCTGGGGGTGAAAGAGTTCAAGGTCGACTTGCATTTCTTTGTCATGGCTGCCTTGCCGCTGGCCCTGATGCTCGACCGGATCATGAACGGTGTCTCGCGACCGCTGTTCGGCTGGATCTCGGACCATATCGGGCGCGAGAAGACCATGGTCATCGCCTTCACGCTGGAAGGATGCGGCATCATTGCGCTCGGTTACTTTGGCAGCAATCCGTATGCATTCCTGATCCTGTCCGGTATCGTCTTCCTTGCATGGGGCGAGGTGTATTCCCTGTTCTCGGCGCTCGCGTGCGATGCCTTCGGTACCAAGCACATCGGCAAGATCTATGGCGTGCTGTACACAGCCAAGGGGATTGGCGCGCTGTTCGTCCCGATCGGCAACCTGATGATGGAGGCGACCGGCACCTGGTCGACCGTGCTGTATACGGTTGCCGCCATGGACCTCACGGCCGCGCTCCTGGCGATGGTGGTGTTGCGACCCGTGCTGGCGAAACACGTCGCGGTTTCCAAGGATCTCTACGAGAAGGAAAGCGCGATTGGCCATGGCGCGGTGCCCGCTTGACAGGGGCGCTCCGTACCGCGGCAACAGCCGGCGGACTTCCCTGGAGGTCCGCTGGGGGGCCGCAGGGGGGGCGCCAGGGCGGCAGATGGCTTCTGGCGATTCTTGACGCCGGTCATTGAGGTCGCGGTGCCAGCCTCGTTAGAATCACCCCGATGTCATGCAAAAAACGGCGCAGTGCTTGCACGAAAGCATTCGCGGGCGCAGGATGACACGACCAGGATCAATCTTCCGAGGAGACAGGTATGGGCAAGGCGTTGGAAGGCGTGCGCATTCTCGATTTCACCCATGTCCAGTCCGGACCCACTTGCACCCAGCTGCTGGCATGGTTCGGGGCCGACGTGATCAAGGTCGAGCGGGCCGGCGAGGGCGATGCGACACGCAGCCAGTTGCGCGACATCGCCGGCGTCGACAGCCTGTATTTCACCATGCTCAACCATAACAAGCGTTCCATCACGCTCGATACCAAGCGGCCTGCAGGCAAGCAAGTGCTGGAAACATTGATCAAGGACTGCGATGTGCTGGTCGAGAATTTCGCGCCGGGTGCGCTCGACCGGATGGGCTTCACCTGGGAGCGCATCCAGGAACTCAACCCGCGCATGATCGTCGCCTCGGTCAAGGGCTTCGGCCCCGGCCCGTACGAGCACTGCAAAGTCTATGAAAACGTGGCCCAGTGCACCGGCGGCGCGGCGGCCACCACGGGTTTCGACGATGGTCCGCCCATGGTCAGCGGCGCCCAGATCGGCGACAGCGGCAGCGGCCTGCACCTGGCACTGGGCATCGTCACGGCGCTGTACCAGCGCAATGCCACAGGGCGCGGCCAGAAGGTGCTCACCTCGATGCAGGATGCCGTGCTCAATCTATGCCGGGTCAAGCTGCGCGACCAGCAGCGCCTGGCGCGCAATGGCGTCATGGAAGAGTATCCGCAATTTGCCAACGGCCGGTTCGGCAGCGCGGTCCCGCGTGCCGGCAATGCGTCCGGCGGTGGGCAACCCGGCTGGATCCTCAAGTGCAAGGGCTGGGAGAGCGATCCGAACGCCTACATCTACTTCATTGCGCAGGCGCCGGTGTGGCCGTCGATCTGCACGCTGATAGGCCGCGAGGAGTGGATTACCGACCCCGATTATGCGACGCCCAAGGCGCGCCTGCCGCGCCTGATGTCGATCTTCGCCACGGTCGAGGCGTGGAGCACCACCGTGGACAAGTTCGAGGCGATGGATATCCTGAACAAATACGATATCCCGTGCGGACCGATCCTGTCGATGAAGGAAATTGCCGAGGAACCGTCACTGCGCGCCACCGGCACCATCGTCGAGGTCGATCATCCCGAGCGCGGCCCGTACCTGTCGGTGGGAAACCCGATCAAGCTGTCCGACAGCCCGACCGAGGTGCGCCGCTCGCCGCTGCTGGGCGAGCATACCGATGAAGTGCTGTCCGGCCTGGGTTACTCCGCCGGGCAGATTGCCATGTTGCGCGACGAACGGGTCATCTAGACGAGGCCGCCAGCGCCAGCTGCAGCGCCGCGTCACTAACGACAGCGCTCCGCGCATGCCTGCGGCGTGACCGGCCGGGTCCAGTACCCGGGCTGCGCATACACCGTCCTGAGCGTGTCGATGAACGCGCGCACCCGCGCAGGCAGGTGCCGCTGCTGCATATACACCGCCATGATGTCGTAATTCGGCAGGGCATACTCGTCGAGCACGGTGATCAGCTCGCCCGCCGCGAGCTGCGCCTGGATCTCCCAGGTCGAGCGCCAGGCCAGGCCCAGTCCCTCGCTCGCCCACCGATGCAGCAGCTCGCCGTCATTGCAGTCGAGGTTGCCGCTGGCCTTGATCGTGACCGGCTTGTCGTCCTTCTGGAAATGCCAGCCGCGCTGCTGTCCCCCCTGCAGGTTGAAGGCCAGGCAGTTGTGCTGGGCCAGCTCGTCGAGCGTGCGCGGCACGCCGCAGCGCGCGAAGTAGCCCGGCGTGCCGCACACCACCCGCCGGTTGGTGGCCAGCCGCACCGCCACGACATTCGGGTCGAGCACGCCGCCGATCCTGATCCCCAGCTCATAGCCCTCCCGCACCAGGTCGACCACGTGGTCGGTGAGGTTGAACGAGATCCGTACGTTCGGGTTGGCCGCCAGGAACGCCGGGGCGTGCGGCGCTACGTGCAGCCGGCCGAACGCGGCCGGGGCCGACACGATCAGGTGCCCGCTGGCCCGGTCCTGGCCTTCCGACACGATGGTTTCCGCCACCTCGATGTCGGCCAGCACCTTGCGACAGTGCTCGAGGAACAGCGAACCCGCTTCGGTGAGGGTCAGGTGGCGAGTGGTCCGGTGCAGCAGCTTGACGCCCAGGCGGCGTTCCAGTGCATCGATGCGCCGCCCCAGCATGACCGGTGTGATGTGCAGATTCAGCGCGGCGCGCGCCAGGCTGCCGTGCTCGACGGCATCGACGAACGCGCTCATCTGTTTGACTTTGTCCATGCCGCGGCAGTCCTTACTCCAGGTATCGAATAAACCGATGATTTGTCGTCTTATCAAGCGCGCTTGCACGCTCTAGCATACGTTCATCGCCACCGTGCGGTTAACTTTTATCAGCCTGGAGAGTGGGCATGGCCAAGATGACAGCAGCAGAGGCAGCGGTCCTGGTGATGGAGAAAGAAGGAATCTCCGTCGCGTTCGGCGTGCCTGGCGCCGCGATCAACCCGTTCTACGCTGCGCTGCGCAAGCGCGACAGCATCCGCCACTACCTGGCGCGCCACGTCGAGGGCGCCTCGCACATGGCCGAGGGCTATACCCGGGCCAGGGCCGGCAACCTGGGCGTGTGCATCGGCACCTCCGGGCCGGCCGGCACCGACATGATTACGGGCCTCTATTCGGCGCAGGCCGATTCGATACCGATACTATGCATTACCGGCCAGGCGCCACGGGCCCGGCTGTACAAGGAAGACTTCCAGGCGGTCGATATCGAGGCGATTGCCAAGCCGGTCACCAAGTGGGCCGTCACGGTGCGCGAGCCGGCGCTGGTGCCGCGCGTGTTCCAGCAGGCGTTTCACCTGATGCGCTCGGGCCGGCCCGGCCCGGTGCTGATCGACCTGCCGATCGACGTGCAGATGGCGCAGATCGAGTTCGATGGCGACACCTATGCGGGCATGGCGCCGTACAAGCCGACCGCGACCCGGGCCCAGATCGAAAAAGCGCTCGACATGCTGAACCGCGCCCAGCGTCCCCTGGTCACCGCCGGTGGTGGCGTCATCAATGCCGACGCCTGCGGCCTGCTGGTCGAGTTTTCGGAAATCACCGGCGTCCCGGTGATCCCGACCCTGATGGGATGGGGTGCCATTCCCGACGACCATCCGCACATGGCTGGCATGGCGGGCCTGCAGACCAGCCACCGCTACGGCAATGCGACGCTGCTCGCGTCCGATTTCGTCATGGGCATCGGCAACCGCTGGGCCAACCGGCATACCGGCGGCATCGACGTGTTTACCCGGGACCGCAGCTTCGTCCACATCGATATCGAGCCGACCCAGATCGGCCGCGTGTTCGGTCCCGATTTCGGCATCGTGTCGGATGCGAAGGCCGCGCTCGAGCTGCTGGTGGACGTGGCCCGCGAATGGCGCGCCAGCGGCCGCCTGGCCGACCGTTCGGTATGGCTGGCTGAATGCCAGGAGCGCAAGCGCACCATGCTGCGCCGGAGCGACTTCGACGATGTGCCGGTCAAGCCGCTGCGCGTATACCACGAGATGAACGCATTCTTCGGACGCGATGTGCGCTACGTGGCCAGCATCGGCCTGTCGCAGATTGCCGCCGCCCAGTTTTTGCACGTACACCATCCTCGCCACTGGATCAATTGCGGCCAGGCGGGCCCGCTGGGCTGGACCATCCCGGCGGCGCTCGGCGTGCGCGTCGCCGAGCCCGAGGCCGACATCGTCGCCATTTCGGGTGACTACGACTTCCAGTTCATGATCGAGGAGCTGGCGGTGGCGGCCCAGTTCAAGCTGCCGTATATCCATGTGCTGGTGAATAACGCGTATCTCGGCCTGATCCGCCAGGCCCAGCGCGGCTTCGAGATGGATTACTGCGTCCAGCTGGCCTTCGAGAACGTGAATGCACCCGAACTCGAAGGCTATGGCGTCGATCACGTCGCCGTGGTCGAAGGCCTGGGCTGCAAGGCGCTCAGGGTGTTCCGGCCGGAAGACATCATCCCGGCCTTCGTGCGGGCGCGTGCCCTGATCGCCCAGTACAGCGTGCCGGTCGTGGTCGAAATCATCCTCGAGCGCGTGACCAATATCGCGATGGGCACCGAGCTGGACGCCCTCAACGAGTTCAACGACGTCATCGACGTCGCCTAGCGCCAGCAAAAGGAGTCCGCAATGACCAGGCTTGCCGCCAACCTGACCATGCTGTTTACCGAGGTCGATTTTCTCGAGCGTTTCGCACTGGCCGCCCAGGCGGGTTTCCGGGGCGTCGAGTTCCTGTTTCCGTATGCCCATCAGGCGCAAGACATTGCTGCCAGGCTGGATGCATGGCGCCTGGAACTGGTCTTGCACAACCTGCCGGCGGGGGACTGGGCCGCCGGCGAGCGCGGCATCGCCTGCCACCCCGGGCGCCGCGCCGAATTCGAGGACGGCGTGGGCACGGCGATCATGTATGCCAGGGCGCTTGGTGTGAAGCAGCTCAATTGCCTGGCCGGCATCGCGCCGCCCAGTGTCGCGCCCGAGGACGCGCACGCCACGCTGGTCGACAATCTCGGGTGGGCTGCCAGCCAGCTCGAGGCCGAAGGCATCCGCCTGCTGATCGAGCCGATCAACACGGTCGATATTCCCGGATTCTTCCTGCGTGGCACCCGCCAGGCGCTCGACATCATCGCCGAGACCGGCTCGGGCAACCTGTTCCTGCAGTACGACATCTATCACATGCAGCGCATGGAGGGCGAACTGGCGGCGACCATCCGGGCCAACCTGCCACTGATCCGCCATATCCAGCTGGCCGACAATCCCGGCCGCGGCGAGCCGGGCACGGGCGAGATCAATTACCGCTATCTGCTCGGCATGCTCGACGAGTCCGGTTACGCGGGCTGGGTCGGCTGCGAATACAAGCCGCGCGCCGGCAGCGTGCCGGGGCTGGGCTGGATGGCGGAACACGGCCTGTAGCGATCCGACGGCGCTGCGCAACCACGACATACCTGGAGACCATCATGACGAAAGTAGGATTCATCGGCCTTGGCATCATGGGCGGGCCCATGGCCGCCAACCTGCAGGCGGGCGGCTGCAAGCTGTACCTCCACGACCTGAGGAATCCGCCGCTCGCACTGGTCGAGGCCGGCGCCACCGTCTGCACCAACGCCGCCGAGGTGGCCAAGCGTGCCGACGTCGTCATCGTGATGGTGCCCGACACGCCGCATGTCGAGGAAGCGCTGTTCGGTGCGAACGGTGTGGCGGCCGGTCTGAGTCCAGGCAAGATCGTGGTCGACATGAGCTCGATCTCGCCGATGGCCACCAAGGAGTTCGCGAAACAGATCAACAAGCTGCGCTGCGACTATCTCGACGCCCCCGTGTCCGGCGGCGAGGTGGGCGCGCGCGCGGCCACACTGACCATCATGGTCGGCGGCGGACAGGAAGCCTTCGACCGGGTCAGGCCGCTGTTCGAACTGATGGGGAAAAACATCACCCTGGTCGGCGGCAATGGCGACGGCCAGACCACCAAGGTGGCGAACCAGATCATCGTCGCACTGACCATCGAGGCGGTGGCCGAAGCGCTGCTGTTCGCCTCGAAGGCGGGCGCGGATCCGGCCAGGGTGCGCGCAGCGTTGATGGGCGGCTTCGCCGCCTCGCGCATCCTCGAAGTGCACGGTGAGCGCATGGTCAGGCGCACCTTCGCACCAGGCTTTCGTATCGAACTGCACCAGAAGGACCTGAACCTTGCGCTGCAGGGCGCAAAGCATCTCGGGATCACACTGCCGAACACCGCTACCGCCCAGGAGCTGATGAATTCCTGCGCCGCGCATGGCATGGCCCAGCTCGATCACTCGGCGCTGTGCCAGGCGATCGAGCGGATGTCGAACCACGCCATCGCCGCCGCCTGACGGGAAACTGTGATGACGACCTGGGTCTTTCACCATCCGGCCTGCCTCGAACACATGCCTGGCCCGGGCCACCCCGAGTCGCCCGCGCGCCTGCATGTAGTGATGGAGGCGCTGCACCAGCCGGAATTTGCTCCGCTGGACTGGCGTGAGGCGCCGCCCGGCACCCGCGAACAGGTCTTGCTGGTGCATACCGCCGATTATGTCGAGGCGATCGCGGCCGCGGCGCCCCGTCAAGGCCTGGTGGCACTCGATGGTGGCGATACGGTGATGTCGCCCGGCACGTTCGAGGCAGTGATGCGCTGCGTCGGCGCCGCCTGCGCCGGCGTCGATGCCGTGCTGGCGGGCGAGGCCGATAACGTCTTCTGCGCGACCCGGCCGTGCGGCCATCACGCCGAGCCGGACCGTGCGATGGGGTTTTGCGTGTTCAACCAGGCCGCCATCGCCGCGGTCCACGCCCTCGAGATGCACGGCCTGGCGCGCGTTGCCGTGGTCGACTTCGACGTCCATCACGGAAACGGTACCCAGGCCGCCTTCTTCGACCGCCCGCAATTGTTCTACGGCTCGAGCCACCAGTGGCCGCTGTATCCGGGAACCGGAGCGGCGGACCAGACCGGCGCGAGCGGCAATATCCTCAATGTACCGTTACCGCCGGGCTGCGACTCGGCATTGTTCCGCGCGCAGGTGAAAAGCAGACTGCTGCCGGCATTGCGCGCCTTCGCGCCGCAATTGATCGTGCTGTCGGCCGGGTTCGATGCCCACCGGCGCGATCCCCTGGCCAGCATGCATCTCGAGGACGACGATTTTGGCTGGATCACGCGCGAAGTGATGAAGATTGCCACTGACAAGTGCCGGGGCCGGATCGTCTCGATCCTCGAGGGCGGTTACAGCGCCGCGGGACTGGCCGGCGGCTGCGCGGCGCATGTGCGCGCGCTGATGGAGCGCGCCATGCCAGGCACGCAACCCTGAGTACCCACCGGAGAATTGCCATGACCACGATCCTGACGGGCGACGCGGACGCCCAGCGCAACGCCTACAATGCGGCGTTCCATGCATTGGGACTGAGCTGGTACTGGGATGCCGCGCACTATGCCAATGCAGCAGCGTGCAGCGATGACCGTACCGGCCTGCGCAACTACCTGGCGGCGCACCAGCCGCACCTCTTGAGCGCGCACGACGCCGATTTCCTGATCCAGACGATCCTGGCCACCAAGGCATCCTGCCACGCCCAGGCCTGCGCCGCCGGGCGCGACCCCGGCGCCTTCATCAACTGGCCCGAGATCCAGCAGCGCCAGATTGGCGTCTAGGGCCGCTGTGCGGGGATTGTCGAATCTTAGCCGTGGTCAATGAGTTATCGACGTCAGTCTTCCAGAATCAGTCCCGGTGCCGATCGGCGCCGCCGTTTTCAAGGGCATTCTTCGATCCGCGCCGTACGGGAGAACCACCACATGATCCATCACTGGATACGTTTCAACCACCTCGATACCGTGCGTTTCGGGACCATCGAGGGCGACAAGATCCGGATCTTCAAGGGCGACATGTTCGACAGCCCGCGCCGAACCGACCTGACGGTGAACCGGGCCGAGGTCGACGTGCTCACCCCGGTCGTGCCCGGCAAAGTCCTGGCGATGTGGAACAACTTTCACGCGCTCGGCCAGAAGCTGGGCCTGGCGCCGCCGGCCGAGCCGCTCTACCTGATGAAGCCGTCGACATCGTACCTGGCGCCCGGCGGGACGATCCGCAAGCCGCTGTGCGAGGGCAAGGTGGCGTTCGAGGGCGAACTGGCGATCGTGATCGGCCGCCGCTGCAGCGCCGTGTCGGTCGACGATGTACCCGACTACGTGTTCGGCTATACCTGCGCCAACGACGTCACCGTGGGCGACATCATCGGACGGGACCCGACCTTTCCCCAATGGGTGCGCGCCAAGGGCTTCGACACCTTTTGCCCGTTCGGCCCCGTCATCGCCACCGGGCTGAACCCGACGATGCTGGTCGTGCGCACGCTCCTGAACGGTGAAGTGCGCCAGGACTACCCGGTCAACGACATGGTATTTTCAGTGGCCGAGCTGGTAAGCAGAATTTCGCAGGACATGACATTGGAGCCGGGCGACCTGCTGCTGTGCGGCACGTCGGTCGGCGTCGGCGCGATGCGCCCGGGCAGCCTGATCGAGGTGGAGATCGACGGCATCGGGAAGCTGATCAATCGGTTCGAGTAAACATCGGTTCGAGTAAACGACAGGGAGCAAGTCATGAGAATCGCGGTAATCGGCGCGGGCGCCATTGGCGGGCTGGTGGGCGCCAGACTGGCGCTCGCCGGGGAAGAGGTGACATTCATCGTCCGCGGCGCCAATCTGGCGGCAATCCGCACGAATGGCATCAAGCTCATCGAGATCGACGGTGAAGAAAAGGTGGCGCCGCAGGTGCGCGCGACCGACGATTACGATGCCGCCGGCGAGCAGGACCTGGTGATCCTGGCCCTCAAGGCGCACCAGGTCGATGGCGTGTCGGCCCGGATCGGCAAGCTGTTCGGTCCCCGGACCGTCGTGGTGACCATGCAGAACGGCATCCCGTTCTGGTACTTCCACCGCCACGGCGGCGAATTCGACGGGCGCACCGTCCACAGCGTCGACGTCGCCGGCGAACTGGCGCGCCGGATCCCGCCCGAGCGGGTGCTCGGCTGCGTGGTCTATCCGGCAGCCGAACTGATTGCACCAGGCGTGATCCGGCACATCGAAGGCGCGCGCTTTCCGCTGGGTGAGCTGGACGGCGCCGCGAGCGAGCGGGCGGGTGCGGTATCGGCCTGCTTCCAGAACGCCGGCTTCAAGTCACCGGTGCTGGACAATATCCGCGCCGAAATCTGGCTCAAGCTGTGGGGCAATGTCAGTTTCAACCCGATCAGCGCCCTGGCGCACTCGACCCTGGTCGACATCTGCCAGCACCCGCTCGCCCGCGAGCTGGCCGCGGCGATGATGCGCGAGGCAGAAGCGGTGGCGGCCCGGCTGGGTATCACGTTTCGGGTCACGCTCGACCGGCGCATCGAGGGCGCCGAGAAGATCGGCAAGCACAAGACCTCGATGCTGCAGGACGTGGAAGCAGGGCGGGGACCGGAAATCGACGCCCTGGTCGGCTCGGTGATCGAACTGGCGCGCATGACCGGCACACCCACGCCGCATATCGATTCAGCCTACGCGCTCGTCAAATTGCTCGAGCAGACCATGACCGAGGAACGGGGCGGGGTGCGGCTGCAGAAGCTGGTCGCGACCTGAGGTTCTGCGCATGCCTGGCGCACCGCTCACGCCCGCGCCAGGGTGCTTGCCCTCGGGGCATGGCCTCAGACCTTGCCCTCAGATCTTGCCCCCAGACCTTGCACTCAGATCTTGCCGCGATTCTTCAAACGGCTGAGCGTTTCGGGCGACAGGTTCAGGTACGACGCCAGTTCTTTCTTCGGCAACCGTTCGAACAGATCGGCATGCTTGCGCACGAAGCGGTGCACCCGGCCCGGGGCGTCCAGCAGATGCAGCGTGATCGTGTGCGCCATGATGCTGCTCATCAGGTGCATGACCTCGTACTCGAACGCCTGCTTGACCACGCTGTGGCTCTGCAGGTAGTCGACCCACTGCGACAGCGGCATGCGCGCCACCCGCGCCTTGGTGACGCACACGATGCTGTATGGCGTCGGCGTCTTGAGGCACCAGGCGGCGTAGCTGGTTTCGATGTCACGCTCGGCCGAGAAGCGCAGGATCATCTCCTTCGCTTCCTGGTTGGTGACCTGGCGTTTGAGGATGCCATCCAGAATGAAGTACTGCGACATCTCATGCACGCCCTGGTTCACCAGCAGGTCGCCCTTTTGATGGTTTTCGATCGTCAGATAGGGCTCGAGCGCGGCCATTTCACTGTCACGCAGCTCCTTGAGAACCACGTTCTGCTTCAACTGCAGACGGATGATGTTGCGTTCCGGATGATTTGCAATGATCGTCATTGGCCGAGCCATTTAGCTGGATTCCAGCATCATGCGGCCAAAATTGACCGTGGTCAATGAGGCAAATCAGACTGGCTGGATATGATGGTTGGAAGGCATTCGTGGGCGCCCCGAAACGGGGTGCCGGCCTGGATCGACAATCACTGGAGACATCAATGACAACCCATGTATCGGTAGCGGTCACCGACGGCTTTCACCTGGTAATCGATGCGTTGAAACACAACGACATCGACACGATTTTCGGCTTGGTCGGCATTCCGATTACCGATCTGGCCCGGCTGGCGCAGGCCGAGGGGATGCGCTTCATCGGCTTTCGCCACGAGCAGAACGCCGGCAACGCCGCGGCGATTGCCGGCTACATGACGCAAAAGCCGGGTATCTGCCTGACCGTGTCGGCGCCGGGCTTCCTCAACGGCCTGACGGCACTGGCCAACGCGACCACCAACTGCTTCCCGATGATCCTGATTTCCGGGTCGAGCGAACGCGAGATCGTCGACCTGCAGCAGGGCGACTACGAAGAGATGGATCAGCTGAACGCGGCAAAACCCTACGCCAAGGCGGCCTATCGGATCAACCGGGCCGAGGACATCGGCATCGGCATCGCGCGCGCGATCCGGGCCGCCGTTTCTGGCCGTCCGGGCGGGGTCTACCTGGACCTGCCGGCCCAGTTGCTGGCCCAGACGCTCGAGGCAGGCCACGGCCAGCGCTCCATGGTCAAGGTCATCGACCCGGTGCCGCGCCAACGTCCGGCCCCGGATGCGGTGCAGCGCGCACTGTCCCTGCTCAAGGGCGCAAGGAAACCGCTGATCTTGCTGGGCAAGGGTGCTGCCTATGCGCAGGCCGACGCCGACATCCGTGCGCTGGTCGAGCGCACCGGGATTCCCTACCTGCCGATGTCGATGGCCAAGGGCCTGCTGCCGGACACCCACGCCCAATCGGCGTCGGCGGCCCGCTCGTATGTGCTGGCCGAGGCCGACGTGGTGGTGTTGATCGGCGCGCGGCTGAACTGGCTGCTGGCGCACGGCAAGGGCAAGACCTGGGGCAAGCCGAAACAGTTCGTCCAGATCGATATCTCGCCCACCGAGATCGACAGCAACGTGGCGATCGCCGCGCCGCTGATCGGCGATATCGGCTCCTGCGTGGCGGCCCTGCTCGACGGACTCGACAGCGCCGGCATCGCAAAACCAGACGCGCAGTGGCTCGGCCCGATCGCCGAGCGCAAGGAGCAGAACCTGGCCAGGATGGCGGCCCTGCTGGAGCGCGACGCGACTCCGATGAACTTCCACGGCGCCCTGCGCGCCATCCGCGATGTGCTGAAGAACCATCCCGACATTAACCTGGTGAACGAGGGCGCCAACACCCTCGACTATGCGCGCAGCATCATCGACCAGTACCAGCCGCGCAAGCGGTTCGACTCCGGTACCTGGGGGATCATGGGCATCGGCATGGGGTACGCCATCGGCGCGGCCGTCGTCAGCGGAAAACCGGTGGTCGCGGTCGAAGGCGACAGCGCCTTCGGGTTCAGCGGCATGGAGATCGAGACCATCTGCCGCTACCAGCTGCCGGTCACGACCATCATCTTCAACAACAACGGCGTGTACCGCGGGACCGATGTCAATCCGACCGGCGGCAAGGATGTCGCGCCGACCGTGTTCGTCAAGAACGCCCGCTACGACCGGATGATCGATGCCTTCGGCGGCATCGGCTACCACGTCACCACGCCCCAGGAGCTGACCAGCGCCTTGCGCGAGGCGATCGCCTCCGGCAAGCCCGCCCTGATCAACGCCGTGATCGACGAGACCGCCGGCACCGAGAGCGGGCGCCTGACCAACCTGAACCCGCAAAGCAGCGCGAAACAGTAGCGCTAGCAACCGCGCCGCCGTAGCCAGCGCCCTTCAAGAGAGCGCTGGCAGGCCGGGCGCCGGGTCCTGCAAGATTATCGATCGACAAAAGGAGACTGGGATCATGAGCAAACCACTCGAAGGCATCAAGATTATCGACTTCACCCACGTCCAGGCCGGCCCCGCCTGCACGCAAATGCTGGCATGGTTCGGCGCCGACGTCATCAAGGTCGAGCGTCCCGGTGCGGGCGACGTCACGCGCTCGCAGCTGCGCGACATCCCGGGCGTCGATGCCCTGTATTTCACCATGCTCAACAGTAATAAGCGGTCGCTGACGCTCGATACCAAGAAGCCCGAAGGCAAGGAGATTTTGACCAGGCTGATCAAGGAGTCGGACGTACTGGTCGAGAACTTTGGCCCTGGCGCGCTCGATCGCATGGGCTTTACCTGGGAACATATCAAGGAACTGAACCCGGGCATGATCGTGGCGTCGGTAAAGGGCTTCAGCGATGGACACCACTACGAGGACCTGAAGGTTTACGAGAACGTGGCGCAGTGCGCGGGCGGCGCGGCATCGACCACCGGCTTCGACGACGGCCCCCCCACCGTCAGCGCTGCCGCCCTGGGCGACAGCAATACCGGCATGCACCTGGCGATCGGTATCCTGACGGCGCTGCGCGCGCGTGACACCAGCGGCCGGGGCCAGAAGGTGGCGGTGTCGATGCAGGACAGCGTGCTGAACCTGTGCCGTGTCAAGCTGCGCGACCAGCAGCGCCTGGACCGCGTCGGCTACCTGGAAGAGTATCCGCAGTACCCGCACGGCACGTTCTCGGACGTGGTGCCGCGTGGCGGGAACGCCGGCGGTGGCGGCCAGCCGGGCTGGGTGCTCAAGTGCAAGGGCTGGGAGACCGACCCGAACGCCTATATTTATTTCACCATCCAGGGCCATGCCTGGGCGCCGATCTGCAAGGCGATCGGCAAGAATGAATGGACCGAGGACCCGGCCTACATGACGGCGGCGGCGCGCCAGGACAAGATCTTCGACATCTTCGGGACGATCGAGGAGTGGTTGAAGGACAAGACCAAGTTCGAGGCGGTCGATATCCTGCGCAAGTTCGACATTCCCTGTTCGCCCGTGCTGTCGATGAAGGAAATTGCCGCCGACCCGTCGCTGCGCGCCAGCGGGACCATCGCCGAGGTGCAGCACAAGGAACGTGGAACCTACCTGACCGTGGGTAGCCCCATCAAGTTTTCGGATATGAAGGTCGACATTACTGGCTCGCCGCTGCTGGGGGAACACACCGATGAGGTGCTGGAAAGCCTTGGGTACAGTGCGAGGCAGATCGCGGCGCTGCATGAGCAGCAGGTGGTCTGATCGCGAAGCAGGCTGACGCGATCGGATCCGACAGCGCCTCGGCCATTTGCGGGGCGCAATCTTTTATGGGGGCATCCATGCAGGTCGACCTGGATTTCCAGCAGCTGGTCCATGCAATCGGCGACGGTGTCATCGTCTGCGATGCGGCTGGCGCCATCACATTCTGGAATGCTGCCGCGACGCGCATCTTCGGCTTCGGCGAGAGCGAGGCCATCGGACAGTCGCTGGACCTGATCATTCCTCAGCGTCAACGCGACCGTCACTGGGATGGCTATCACAAGACCATGGCCACGGGTCAAACGCGCTACGGCAATGACGTGCTGCGTGTTCCCGCGCTGCACAAGGAAGGCAAGCCCTTGTCGATCGCATTCACGGTCGCGATCCTGCGGGCCCTGGACGGATCGGTCTCGTCGATCGTTGCCGTGGTGCGCGATGAGACCGAGCGCTGGAGCGAGGAACGCAAGCTGCGGGCGCGGGTTGCCCAGCTCGATACGGCGCAGGCGTAGTGAGGTGCCATGAGGCGAGTGAACGGGTGAGGGCGGTCGGGCAAACGTCCGTTCTGGATAGGGTAGCTCTCGGAATTTGTTGGGGCGCTCATGAAAATTCTCGTGGCAGAGACAGATTACCGTTGAACTCCAACGGTTCCTGCTCATGCGGTGAACGAGATCGCGGCCACGAAGTACGCGAAGATTCTAGCTGTAGCAGCGTGGGCGCTACTCAGCCTCATTGCCATTACGCTGTTCTATCGACAGATAACCAGGATGCTGGACGACCTGGCCGGATCTCTGAAGGTCAAAAGCATCAAGGTGACGGGGTTCGGCATGGAGGCCGAATTATCGCCGCAAGAAGTACAAGCAACGGTAGACGCGTTGCTGAGAGAATTTTCGGATCCGACTAATGAGCTGGCGGAATACGACGTACAGTGGCTCGATCGAATCGCAGTCGCTGAGGGACGCCAGACTGTCATTGAACTTGTACGGTTATGTATCCGTAGCGTCGATGTCCATCATCAGTTGCGTCGTCTGCGCGATCGGCAACTGATCCAGCCAAATGGGTAGTCGATGGCACGCTGACAAACATCCAGTACTCACGCGGTCTGGAATGCTTGCGCGCAATCTGCAAATGCAGTCACGACTCAACCGCACATATCGACTCGCTGACCGCGACAACACAGTCAGTTCTGGTATTTCCATGACATAAAAACGGCAACGCATACGAGCACAATCAAGAAACAACACTTCGCATAATCTATATTATGTCAAATCAAGTATTGATATCGCATGACCCCTTTGCAATTTCGCTCGAGAAGCGTTACCCTAAGGCAAAATTTAGCCCCAACCAACAATCAACACACATGAAAACGAGAAAACTATCCAGCCGCTTCGCCTTGACCGCTCTGTGCGCCAGCACGATGCTCCTGACCGCTTGTGGCGGCGGCAGCGCGGACGACAGCAATGCGAACGAGCGGCCTGGTGATAGCTCGACGGCGCCGGTGACGAATCCGTCGCCCGTGCCGACGCCGGCCCCTGAGACAACACCTGTACCCGAGACGACGCCATCGCCATCGCCGACTCCGACGCCCGAGCCGGCACCCGTTCCAACGCCCGAGCCGACGCCGACGCCAACCCCTGTGCCGACGCCAACACCCGCACCGACGCCAGCGCCTCTGCCAGTTCCGACACCGGCACCGACGCCAAATCCTGTCCCAACACCAACGCCGACGCCGACGCCAACGCCAACGCCAACACCAAGTCCCGCTCCATCACCAAGGCCAGACCCGGCGCCGACGCCCGCGCCAACGCCCGCGCCCACGCCAGCACCGACACCGGTTCCAACGCCCACGTCGCCAATGGTGTTCTCGTCCTTCACCTCGACGACCGCCGAAATCGCCAACCCCGATCGCGGTTTCTATCGCTGGGCCTGGACAGACCTGAACCAGTTCACGAAGGACGACGGTGCCAACGCGTACAAGAACGGGATCCGGATCATCTATGCCATGGTCCGGCTCGACGCTTATAAAGGCACCACGTTACCGGCCAGCCTGCTGACGGGTTTGCGCACGGGCTTCGACAACGCGCGGCAATCCGGCGTGAAGATCGTACCCCGATTCGTGTACAACTATCCCGAGAGCGAGACCGAGTACCGCAATGTCTCGGATGCGCCGCTTGCCACCGTGCTCGGCCACATTGCCCAGCTCAAGCCGGTTCTGACCGAGAACAGCGATGCCATCGCTTATCTGCAAGCCGGCTTCATCGGGGCATGGGGCGAATGGCATACGTCGTCGAACAAGCTGACCGACGCCGGCAACCGCACCAGTATCCGCGATGCCTTGCTGGACGCGTTGCCGCGCGACGGGTTCCTCCAGTTCCGCTATCCGTCGCACCTGATGTCCTGGTCGACGACTGCGCCTGCGGAGTCGATCGCGTTCAATGGTTCGGCGCAATCGCGCTCGGGTGTCCACAACGACTGCTTCCTCGCCAGCGCGACCGACGTCGGTACGTACAGCGACAACGCCACTACGCGGACGCAGCAGCGCAACTACACGATGGCCGTCGCGAAGGTCGCGCCATTTGGCGGTGAAACGTGCAATCCAGCGGACGATCCTGGCGCCCAGCCCCGTACCAGCTGCGCGGATATCCTGAGCGAAGGCAAGCAGTATTCGCTGACCTACCTGAACAATTCGTACTATGCCGAAGCGTTCCACAGCCGCTGGAAGCGCGATGGCTGCTATGCCGAAGTCCAGCGTCTGATGGGCTACCGGCTCGAACTGGTTTCGGTCGAGCACCCAGCGGCTGCCACGGCCGGCGCGGCTTGGCCGGTCCAGTTCTCCGTGCGCAATGTCGGCTGGGCGCGCCCTTACAAGGCCCGTCAGCTCAATTTCCTGTTGAAGCACCGTGTGAGCGGCAACGTGATCAAGCTGGCGACGCAGGTCGATCCGCGATCGTGGACGGCAGGTAATTCGTTCAACCATGACGTCTCGCTGGCCATTCCTGCCACGGCGCAATCCGGCGAATACGACCTGTACGTCGCGCTTCCAGATGGCGCCGCCAGGTTGAATGGTGATGCACGCTTTGCGGTGCGCCCCGCGAATGCCGACAATACGCTCAACCGGCAGGCGTGGGACGCGGCAATGGGGGCGTTCCGGATCGGCTCGATCGTCACGCTGCAGTAACGCGTGGCCTCAACGCGCCTGGCCGATCCGGTGAACGTTTCCGGGGGCGCGTCAGGCGCGCCACAGCACCGCCGACGCATCGTCGGCTGCTTTCACTGCCTGCGTTCCGGTGCCGCCGGTAGTCGCTTCGTGCGTGCGCAAACCGTCCAGCATTGCCGCCAGGCTCCGATCCAGGCAAGTGTCCATCAACGTTGCATCGGTGTACAGACCGTAAGGATCCACCAGCCGATAGAAACCGTCGCTCATGATCAGGATACTGGTGTCGGGCTCGAGGTCGAACTGGCGCAGGCGTGGCGCGAATGCGCCGTGTGGGCGCAGGCACAGTATCTCGGGCGCCGGCGCGCTGTTCTGGAATTCGCGTCGGGCGCGCAGCATCGGCAGCATCCGGGCCCGCCGTTCTGCTGCCGTATTGACGCCTTCGGCGCGCAGTCTGGCGATCTCGGCCTGCACGATGTTTTCCTGGGGATTGACGAACGGATCGAGATCGACGCACCCGCCGTGCGGCGTATGCAGCAAGCTCTTGCAGTCGCCCAGGCTGTACAGGCAAGCCCGCGATATGCCGTACTGTGTGTCGATGCGCAGCCACGTCAAGGCCGCGATGGGCCATGCGTGCAGCGGCGCCGGGCTCGTCTGCATCGTGTGCGCGAGCCTCGACCACAGCGACTCCACCGCGGCAATGACGCTGTCGGCCTGGCTGCGCTCCGCTCCCAGTGTCTGCTCGAGCGCGGCAGTAAATGCGTGCACGAACCAGGAAACGTCACCTTGGTCGGGCTCGATATAATCACGCTCGGCAACCGAGCTTGCACCGTCCAGAACGAGCATGTCAGTGATACCGGCATGGTTGAATACGGCAACATGATCGTCATTGCGATCCGAATCCGCTCCGGAAGTGATATGGTCGATGCTCATGGGGCGCTGGATTCATGGTCGAGTGATCGACTCTACCCGCGCCGGCGGAAGATGACAAGGAATGCTCCCCGCACGTCGTTAACTCGACAATATGTATGCTAATGTCGAGTTAGATATGGCGTGGTGCTGCGTGGCGGCGTGTGTTCGACCTCCCTTCCTGGCGCTTGCCTTGCTCGCCGATGCCGGCAATGGCCCGAAGCCGTATCGTCGTGGTCAACTACATTCAAGCGAAATGCGGCGCAATGCGAGACCGCGCTGCCCGGAATGACGTTGCCCACATTCAGTGCGCGGTTACGCCGACTCCCGCCACACCGTGCGCTCGATCACTGCTTCCGTTCACCCTCCATCGCGCGTCGAATGCGGCGACCAGCACCGGCCGTGCATGCAGATATCCCTGCGCCATGTCCCAGCGATGTCAGGCAGGCCCGCCCTGCTTCGGCTTCATCCGTTTCCGTCACCACGATCAGGTGCAGGCTGTGCGCCACGGCGCGTGCCGCCACTCCCCCATGCCTGAGCAAGGAGCAGCCGGAACCGACATCGTCAAATGACGCCGCCCTCCCCCATGCGGCATCGCGCGTACTGGCATACCGGCGGGGCGCGCACGCCTGATGTGTCTGGTTTGCGCAGGAACGATGTCTGCGTGACAATGGGGCCACCACTCACAGCGCAGCCAGAGAGACGCATGAACATCACAGTCCAGAACACCGCGCCCGACACGGCGCGCATCACGCTCGTCGGCGAACTGCACGACGGCAGCTTCAAGGCCAGGGTCATGACCGAAACCGACGTCCCCTACACGCCGTACTGGGAAGACCTGCTCGAGCAGCGCATCGTCTATATCCAGCCCGACGAACAGCAGCTGGGTTCGATCCTGGCGGCGCTCAACGAGCGCAGACTGTCACTCGACGAGTTGCAGAATTTCGGCAGCGCGGAAGGCGGGACGTCGTCGATTCCGGTATGAGCCGCAGGGGGGCGCGCTGACAGTCTCCTGCCCACTGCCCTGCCACGGCAGTCCAGTAGCGCCAGCAGCGCATTCCCGCGACGGCGTCGAATGCGCGGGTATACCATGCCGATGCCACGGAGCCGGCGTGCAACGACCGTGGCACCAGCATGCAGAAGCCGGCACCTCCCCCGGCTTCAGTGAGGCGCGCCCTACCCGATCCCCTTACCGCCATCCGAACCCAAAATCTCGTCGTGACGTTCATGGTCCTGCTTGTGCAGATACGCCGCGGTGGTGGCGATATTGGCGTGGCCGGCCGTATCCTGCAGCGTCTTGAGCTGGACGCCGCTGTTGGCGTGGTTGGTCAGCATGCTGTGGCGCAGCCAGTGGGTAGACGCCTGGCGCAGCATCGCCGCGCTGTCGCCGTCGCCGATGGCCGCCGCGGCATCGGCCGCCAGCTGGAAGATCGCCTTCAGCGCTTCCGACGCGGCTTCGTCGGTGATGCGCTGCTGCTCGCGGGTTCGGCTCGACAGCACCAGCGGCGTGGTGTCGGCGCGGCTGGTCTGCTCAAGCAGGCCGAATGTGCGCCGGTAGTCGCGAAATGCGGCCAGCGTGGCCGGCGGCACCGGCAGGCGGCGCGGCTTGCTTCCCTTGCCGATGACGTCGAGCCACCAGCGGTTGTCGCCTTCGCTGTAGAGCGACCCCATGCGGGCGCTCACGATTTCGTTCAGGCGCGCGCCGGTCTGGGCGAATGCGATCAGCAGGAAGCGGTCGCGGGCGCGCTGGCGGGCGGCCGCTTCGGCGTCGCCCGGACGCGCCTCGGCCGCCTTGACTGCATAGGCGATCGCCTGTGGGGTGAGGTAGCGCGTGATGCGGCTGGCATGGGGCGCCCGCACATTGCGCACCAGCCGCGCCGGATTGCGGCGCAGGTAGCCCGTATGTTCGGCGAAGGCCAGCAAACCCTTGATGGCGATCATTGCCTGGCGCCGGCTGGCGTCGGACAGCGGGCCTGAAAACGGCCGATAGCGCGCATCGCTGCGCGGCCACTTGGTGCGGCAGATCCATTCGGGCGGGGGCTGGCGGATGAACTCCTTGTAGGCGTTCAGGTCAGCCACGCTCAGTTGCTTGAAGGTTTTCTGCGCCTCTTCGCGGCACCAGGTCAGGAAACGGTACAGCTCTTTCTGCAGGTTGGCGATCGATTTGGGACTGAGTTCACCGTGCGAGATGTATTCGCGCGCCAGTTCGGCATCGGAGCGGGCCGACGTGACCGGCTCGTCGTGCATGCCGGAGAAGATGCCGGTATCGGGACGGGTGGCCGCGGCGCGATCGGGGTCAGGCGGCGGCAGTGGCTCGAGATCGATCGGCAGGAAGACGGGCATGATTGCTGCATTTAACTGTATGGATATACAGTATAGCATTGCGATCCGCGCTTGTGCGTCATTCTCCTACAGCGCCCTGCCCGTTCGGCCGATAGGTGCGCGCCGACGCAGGTGAAAGAATCGACATGAACCCTTTACAGGAGACCAGCATGAGCACTTCCCCATCCGCACCCCAGAACAGCCAGGACGACGCCAGCGCCTCGGTCGCCGTCGGTGGACGCACCAGCGGCCAGCAAGGCGCCACGCCAGACCACGAAAGCCAGGAAGAAACCGGCGGCAACGGTGGTCCGGGCCTGACCCGCAATCAATCGGGCCCGTACGTGAATGCCCCGGACGGCGCAGCGAGCGGCGACCCCACCGTCAGCGCGACCGCAACCTCGGACAGCGTCGAAGCGCTCGAGGCCGGCGCGCGCACCGAGACGGCCGACGCCGCCATGACCCACGCCAATCCGGGCGCGCAGGATACCCGCTCCAGCCAGGCCGGTCCACGCGCGACGGGCCTTGGGACACCGGAAACCGGTGGCAACCAGGATGCCGGCGACCTGCCGCCTGTTACTCCCTGACCGACGAGACCGGCTGGCGCCGCGCCAGCCTGGTCCACCAGATCCACGACACGATCGCATTCACCCAGAAGCCGGCATACAGCACGGCGGTCAGCACCAGACCCCGGCTGGCATACAGCGGCACCGCGATCGTGTTGACCACCAGCCAGAGCGGCCAGCTCTCGATGCGCCGTCCCATCATCAGCAATTGGGCGATGACGCTGAAGGCCAGCACGGCCGAATCGGCGAATGGCGCGTAGGCGTCGGTGTAAAAGTGCAGCAGCGCGCCGTAGGCGGCAGTGGCTGCCAGCCCGACCGGCACCAGCCAGGCCATGGTGCGCCAGCCAGCATGCGTGATCGGCAGCGGTGCCCCTCCATTGCCATGCAGCCAGCGCCACCAGCCGACGATACTGGTGCCCACAAAAAAGATCTGGAGGACGACGTCGGCATACAGCCGGCTCTCGGCGAACAGCAAGCCGAACAGGGTGCAGCCGATGATGCCGGTCCACCAGGTGTGGACGCTGTTGCGGCCGGCGAGCAGGATCGCGGCCGCGGTGAAGGCGTTGGCCGCCAGTTCCAGCGGCCCGATCATGACACGATGCGGCGGTCGTTGCTGCGCATAATCGCTCCGGTTGACGAAGCGGCTACTGTAAGCGAGACGATGCCCCGCCGCAAGATCTAACGATACTGTCGACCGCTTACAGGCGGATGGTGCCGTGCTCCGCATCGACGTCCGGCTGCTTGCCGGTCACGGCCGCCTTGGCCATGGCGAACAGGCGCACCATCTTGCTGTCGTTCGAATCCCAGTATTCGGCGGCATGCGGATCGACCCGCACCAGCACGGCGTGCTGGTCTTCCGGGCCGGCCGGGAACCAGGCCTGCACCATCGGGTTCCACAGGCGGCGGATCTGCTCGCGGTCGACCACGCGCTCGGCGCGGCCGCTCACCGACACGTAATTGCTGTCGTCACTGTCCGAGAAGCTGACATTGACTTCGGGCTGGTGCGCGATGCTCTCCCACAGCTCGCTGGTCGAATTGACGAAGAACCACAGGCCGCCGACATCGTCGATCTGCTGCTTGGTCATTGGCTGGCTGACCAGGTGGTCGTTCTGGTCGCGGAAGGTAAACATGGCAAAGCGCAGCGAGCCGATACGGTCGGCGAGTTCAGCTGCGTGGTTGCGGTCTGCTGTCATGGGGTGTCTCCGGGTTGACTAAAACCCGATGCTAGCGCGCAGCCGTGCCGCCTTCGGTGCGCGGCCGTACCTTCAGCTCTGCAGCCCCGCTCGCCGACGTCGTCCAAATCGACTATAGTGACGCCTCCTTACAAGAATGTCACTTCCATGAAATTTGACGTCGCCATCGTCGGCAGCGGCCTGGCCGGCCTGTCGGTCGCCCTGCACCTTGCCGAGACCCGCAAGGTCGCCATCATCTCCAAACGCGCGCTGCTCGATGGCGCCAGCAGCTGGGCCCAGGGCGGTATTGCCGCCGTGCTCGACTCGAGCGACAGCCACGACCAGCACATCGACGACACCCTGGTCGCCGGCGCCGGCCTGTGCGATGCCGAGGCCACCCGCAGCATCGTCGAGGGCGGACGCGCGGCGATCGAATGGCTGATCGAACAGGGCGTGCCGTTCACCCGCGACGATAGCGCCGAGCTGGGCTTTCACCTGACCCGCGAAGGCGGCCACAGCCAGCGGCGCATCATCCACGCCGCGGATGCCACCGGCCATGCGGTGCAAACCACGCTGGAACAGAAAGTCCGCGCGCATCCGAATATCTCGCTGTTCGAGCACCACGTGGCGATCGACGTGATCACCAGCGACCGGCTGTCGGGCCTGGCGCCAGCGGCACAGCAGCCGCGCTGCGTCGGCCTGTATGTGCAGGATATCGAGAACGGCAATGTGCTCACCTTCGAGGCGGCGCACACGGTGCTGGCCACGGGCGGCGCCGGCAAGGTGTATCTGTACACCACCAATCCCGATACCGCCACCGGCGACGGCATCGCCATGGCCTGGCGCGCCGGCTGCCGGGTGTCGAACATGGAATTCATCCAGTTCCACCCCACCTGCCTGTACCACCCGTATGCCAAATCGTTCCTGATCACCGAGGCGATCCGGGGCGAAGGCGGCGTGCTCAAGCTGCCGCCGGAAGCCGGCGCCCAGGGCGGCGAGCGCTTCATGCCGTTTCACGACGACCGCGCCGAACTGGCCCCGCGCGACGTGGTGGCGCGCGCCATCGACTTCGAGATGAAGAAGCGCGGCCTCGATTACGTCCACCTGGATATCAGCCACCAGCCGCCGGCCTTCCTGCAGGAGCATTTCCCGACCATTTACGCGCGCTGCCTGGAACTGGGCATCGACATTACCCGGCAGCCGATTCCCGTGGTGCCGGCCGTGCATTTCACCTGTGGCGGCGTGGTCACCGACCTGCTGGGCCGCACCGATGTTCCCGGCCTGTACGCGGTGGGCGAAACCGCCTGCACCGGTCTGCACGGGGCCAACCGGCTGGCCAGCAATTCGCTGCTGGAATGCGTGGTGGTGGGCCGCGCCTGCGCCGCCCACATCGCCGGGCTGCCGCCGGCGGAGTTCCCGCCGCTGCCTGCCTGGGACGAAAGCCGTGTGACGAATGCCGACGAAGAAGTCGTGATCGCCCACAACTGGGACGAGCTACGCCGCTTCATGTGGAATTACGTCGGCATCGTGCGTACCACCAAGCGCCTCGAGCGGGCCATGCACCGGATCAAGCTGCTCAAGGAAGAGATCGAAGAGTACTACCGCAACTTCCGCATCACACCCGACCTGCTGGAGCTGCGCAACCTGGTCGAGGTGGCCGGCCTGATCGTGCAGAGCGCCATGTCGCGCCATGAAAGCCGTGGCCTGCATTACTCGCGCGACTTCCCCGAAACGCTGCCCAAGGCATTGCCAAGCGTGCTGACGCCGCACGGGCAATGACAGGGGCGCAATGACATGGGCATCGTGAGATGACGATTGCCGCACGCCAGCCGCTGACGCTGTCCACCGCCCTGCTGCTGACGGTCCCGCCGGTGCTGTGGGCCGGCAACGCCATCGTCGGGCGCCTGGTGCGCGACGCGGTGCCGCCGATGACCCTGAACCTGATCCGCTGGTCGATCGCGCTGCTGATCCTGCTGGTGCTGGGCCGCGCCGCCCTGCGCCATGGCAGCGGCATGCTGTCCAACTGGCGGCGCTACAGCCTGCTCGGGCTGACGGGGATCGGCCTGTACAACTCGCTCCAGTACCTGGCGCTGCAAAGCACCACGCCCATCAATGCCACCCTGGTCGCGTCCGGCGTGCCGGTGTGGATGATGCTGGTCGGGCGCCTGTTCTTTGGCGTGCCGGTGCGGCGCCGCCAGGTTGGCGGCGCGCTGCTGTCGATCGCCGGCGTGCTGGTGGTCATGTGCCGGGGCGACCTGGCCCAGCTGGCGGCGCTGCGACTGGTGGTCGGCGACGTGTACATGATCCTGGCAACAATCGCCTGGTCGTTCTATAGCTGGATGCTGATGCAGCGCAAGGACGTGCCGGGGTTACGTGCGGACTGGGCCGCCTTCCTGATGGTGCAGGTGGCGTACGGCGTGCTGTGGTCCGGCGTGCTCGCCGGCGGCGAATGGGCGCTGCAGGAGGTGCGCATCGTGTGGAGCTGGCCGCTGGCGGCGGCGCTGCTGTATGTGGCCATCGGGCCGGCCATCATCGCCATGCGCTGCTGGGGTGCGGGCGTGCAGCGCGCCGGCCCGGCGCTGGGCGCTTTCTTCATCAACCTGACGCCGCTGTTCGCGGCCCTGCTGTCGTCGGCCTTCCTGGGCGAAGCGCCGCAGCTGTTCCACGGCCTGGCGTTTGCCATGATCGTCGGCGGGATCGTCGTGTCGGCGCGTTGAGGCCGGCGGTGGTACGATCGCGGCCATGGCAGACAGTCTCGATCCACGCATGCTGGCCGAACGGCTGGCGCAATTTCTCACGCTGTACCCGCGCACCCTGGTCCTGAGCGGCGCCGGGTTGTCCACGGCGTCCGGCATCCCCGATTACCGCGACAGCGATGGCGTGCGGCGCGGCCGGCTGCCCATCCAGGGGCCGGAATTCCGGCGCGACCCGGCGATCCAGCGGCGCTACTGGGCGCGCAGCATGGTCGGCTGGCCAGTGCTGGCGCAGGCGCGGCCGAATGCCGGGCACCGGGCGCTGGCGGCGCTGGAGCAGCACGGCGTCGTCGATGCGATCCTGACCCAGAATGTCGACGGCCTGCACCAGCAGGCCGGCAGCCAGTCGGTGCTCGAGTTGCACGGCAATATCCACCAGGTCGTGTGCCTGGGCTGCGGGGCACGCTTCGAGCGCGCCTTCATCCAGACCCATCTCGACACGCTCAATCCGGCCCTGGTCGACACACTGGCGGCCCCCTTGCCGGACGGCGACGCGGCGCTCGACCCGGACGCCATCACCGACTTCACCGTACCCACCTGCATCGACTGCGGCGGCGTCCTGATGCCGGATGTGGTGTTTTTTGGCGATAACGTGCCGGCCGAACGCACGGCGCGCGCGGTGGCACTGATGGACGCGGCCGACGCCCTGCTGGTAGTCGGCTCGTCGCTGATGGTGTTTTCAGGCTTTCGTTTCTGCCGCATGGCGCAGGCAGCGGGAAAACCGGTGGCGGCGCTCAATCTGGGCAAGACCCGCGCCGACGAGATGCTGGCGTTGAAACTGGAAGGCGCGAGCGAACAGGTGTTGCCGCTCGCCGCCGACCGTCTCAGCCGCCGCCGAGCTTGATCGACAGGCCCGTGATCAGGGCCGCCGCCATGCCGATCGACAGCACGCCGTGCAGCGCCGGCGAGCCGATCGAGACGCCGGCAGCGGCGTCGTCGCGCTTGAGTGCGAGCGCGCGGCCGAGCACGACCGGACGCAGGAAGCCGCGGATCCCCACCAGCAGCATGCCGATGCCGAAGTACAGCTCGCCATTCAGGTTGTAGGTCAGGCCGTCCAGGATTTGCGGCACCCCCAGCAGCAGGCCGAAGAGCAGCCAGAACAGGCGGAAACCAAGGGAACGCTTGAGTTTTTCAGTCATTGCGAATGTGTCGGATACGATTGTTGGGTACGAGCGTTGAGTACAGTACGACGGTCAGGATTGCACGATGCGCAGCGAATAGTCGGTCGCGCGCACGTCCTTGGTCAGGCTGCCGATCGAGATCCGGTCGACGCCGGTCTCGGCAATGGCGCGCACGGTGTCGCGGTTCACGCCGCCCGACGCTTCCAGCAGCGCGCGGCCGGCATTCATGCGCACGGCGTCGCGCATGCGCTCGAGGCTGAAATTATCCAGCAGCACCGACACCGCGCCCGCGTCCAGCGCTTCGGCGAGCTGGTCGAGTGTCTCGACTTCGATCTGGATCGGCGCCGCCGAACCCAGCGCGTGGGCCGCCTTCAGTGCGGCGCCCACGCCGCCAGCGGCGGCGATGTGGTTTTCCTTGATCAGGATGCCGTCGTACAGCGCCAGCCGCTGGTTCTGGCCGCCGCCCACGCGCACCGCGTATTTTTGCGCCAGGCGCAGGCCAGGCAAGGTCTTGCGGGTATCCAGGATGACAGCCCTGGTCCCGGCGATCGCATCGACATACGCGCGCGTCGCGCTCGCCACGCCCGACAGCAGTTGCATGAAGTTCAGGGCGCAGCGCTCGCCGGTCAACAGCGCACGCGGGTTGCCGGTGATCGTGCAGACGGGCGAATCGGCCGCCATGAGGTCGCCTTCGGCGTAGTGCCAGTCGATCACGAGGTCCTGGTCGACCGCGAGCATCACGCCTTCGAACCACGGCGCGCCGCACAGCACGGCAGCCTCGCGCACGATCACGCGCGCGCTGACTTCGGCCTCCTGCGGCACCAGCTGGCCGGTCAGGTCACCGGTGCCGATGTCTTCCAGCAGCGCGGCCAGGATGTTCTGCTCGAACGCGGCCTGCAGTTTGTCGTCGAAGGTGTCGTGGGGATTGCGCAAGCTGCTCATGCCGGTCCTACGTTGGAGTACATCGGGGTATTGTTTTCGAGTGTGCCCGTCGGCAGCGCCTTGGCGCGCCTGGCGGCGGCGAAGTCGAGCATGCGGTCGATGGCGCGCCTGGCCTGCAGTCCCATTGCCGGGTCGACCTGGATCTGGTTGGCGCCGCTTTCCAGCACCTCGGCAAGATTGCGCAGGCCGTTCATCGCCATCCACGGGCAATGCGCGCAGCTCTTGCACGTTGCGCTGTTGCCGGCGGTCGGCGCCTCGATGAACGTCTTGCCGGGCGCGGCCAGGCGCATCTTGTGCAGGATGCCATTGTCGGTGGCGACGATGAAATGGGTGGCGTCCATGGTCTGGGCCGCGCTGATCAGCTGGGTGGTCGAGCCGACCGCGTCGGCCTGGGCCACCACGGCGGCGGGCGACTCGGGGTGCACCAGCACTTTCGCGTGCGGGTACTCGGCCTTCAGCAGGTCGAGTTCGATGCCCTTGAATTCGTCGTGCACCAGGCAGGAGCCCTGCCACAGCAGCATGTCGGCGCCGGTTTTGGCCTGGATGTAGGAGCCCAGGTGACGGTCGGGCGCCCACAGGATCTTCTTGCCCTGGGCATGCAGCTCGGCCACGATGTCCAGCCCGATCGACGACGTCACCATCCAGTCGGCGCGCGCTTTCACGGCGGCGCTGGTGTTGGCATACACGACCACGGTGCGGTCCGGATGCTGGTCGCAGAAGGCGGCAAATTCGTCGGCCGGGCAACCCAGGTCGAGCGAACAGGTCGCATCCAGGTCGGGCATCAGGATGGTTTTCTCGGGACTGAGGATCTTGGCCGTCTCGCCCATGAAGCGCACGCCGGCCACGACCAGCGTCTGGGCCGGATGGTCACGCCCGAAGCGCGCCATCTCGAGCGAGTCGGACACGCAGCCGCCGGTTTCCTCGGCCAGGTCCTGCAAATCGGCGTCCACGTAGTAGTGGGCTACCAGTACCGCGCCTTTTTCCTTAAGCAGGCGGCGGATGCGGTCTTTCAGTGCGGCCCGTTCCGCCAGCTCGGGCGCGCTGGGAATGCGCGCCCATGCCTCGGCGGTGCAGGCCATGCCGGCCTGGGGCCGGTCGTATTCGAAGGTCTTGATCGCGTTGGCGTTCATCTCTTGTCTCCATCGGCCGGTAGCAGCCGCCTGTCATTCCCGCGCAGGCGGGAATCCAAGTTTGCTGGCGTGGCCAGGATCGTCGACACTGTCGATGACGCGACGAACTTGGATTCCCGCCTGCGCGGGAATGACAGTTTCCCGGCTATCGCAGGGAATGTTTCAGCGGTCGATAATCAGTGGCTTATCGGTCGTTTATCGGTCGAAAGTCGGTAGTTTATCGGTCGAAAATCAATCGATACCCTGGCTGCGCAGGTATTCCTCGTAGTTGCCCTGGAAGTCGACCACGTCGTTTTCACGGATCTCGATCACGCGGGTGGCCAGCGACGAGACGAATTCACGGTCGTGCGACACGAAGATCAGGGTGCCCGCGTATTTGTCCAGCGCGATATTGAGCGACTCGATCGACTCCATGTCCATGTGGTTGGTCGGCTCGTCGAGCAGCAGCACGTTGTGACGGCCCAGCATCAGCTTGCCGTACATCATGCGGCCCTTTTCGCCACCGGACAGCACCCGCACCGACTTCTTGACTTCGTCGCCACCGAACAGCAGGCGGCCCAGGATCGAACGTACGGCCTGGTCATCGTCGCCTTCCTGCGTCCAGCGGCCCATCCAGTCGGTCAGGTTGTCGTCCAGCGCGAATTCTTCAGTCGGATCCTGTGGCATGTAGCCGGGATTGGCGTTCTCGGCCCACTTGACGCGGCCGGTATCCGGCTGCAGCTTGCACAGGTCGCCGCCGATCGAACGCAGCAGCGTGGTCTTGCCGGCGCCGTTGGCGCCGATGATGGCCACGCGTTCACCGGCCTCGACCATGATCGAGAAATTCTTGAACAGCTGGCGATCGTAGGCTTTCGAGATGTTCTCGGCTTCCACCGCCAGGCGGTGCAGCTTCTTCTCGCCTTCGAAGCGCACGAACGGATAGGCACGCGACGATGGCTTGAACTCTTCGATCTTGATCTTGTCGATCATCTTGGCGCGCGAGGTTGCCTGGCGTGCCTTCGACTTGTTGGCCGAGAAGCGGCGCACGAAGTCCTGCAGCTCGGCGACTTTTTCCTTGGCCTTGGCATTGTTGGCCAGCTGCTGGTTGCGCGCCTGGGTCGACGCTTCCATGTAGTCGTCGTAGTTACCCGGGTACACCTTCAGGGTGCCGTAGTCCATGTCGGCCACGTGGGTGCAGACCTGGTTCAGGAAGTGACGATCGTGGGAAATGATGATCATGGTGGAGTTACGCTCGTTGAGCATGTTTTCCAGCCAGCGGATCGTGTTGATGTCCAGGTTGTTGGTCGGTTCGTCGAGCAGCAGGATGTCCGGGTTCGAGAACAGGGCCTGGGCCAGCAGCACGCGCAGTTTCCAGCCCGGCGCCACGGCGCTCATCGGGCCCTGGTGCAGGTCGGTGCCGATTTCCAGGCCGAGCAGCAGCTCGCCGGCGCGCGCTTCGGCCGAGTAGCCGTCGTACTCGGCGACTTTACCTTCGAGCTCGGCGGCCTTCATGTAGTCGTCGTCGGTGGCTTCCGGATTGTTGTAGATGGCGTCGCGCTCGGCGATCGCATTCCACAGTTCGGTGTGTCCCATCATGACGACGTCCAGCACGCGCGTGTCTTCGTAGGCAAACTGGTCTTGGCGCAATTTACCGAGGCGCTCGCCCGGATCGAGGCTGACATTGCCCGCCGACGGCTCGAGATCGCCGCCCAGGATTTTCATGAAGGTCGACTTGCCGCAGCCGTTCGCGCCGATCAGACCGTAGCGGTTGCCCTCGCCGAATTTGACGGAAATGTTCTCGAACAGCGGCTTGGCGCCGAATTGCATCGTGATGTTGGCTGTGGATAGCACTGTATGACCCCAAAAAGCATATTTGATTAACCGGCTATTTTACCATCGCAGCCCTGCCAGAGCGAACCGCAGGCGCAATGGGGCGTCAGGCGCGGCGCAAGGTCGGGTAGTCGGACAGCACGAGCGTGAACCCGTCCTCTCCCGAGCGCAGGTGTCCCTGGGCCCCGAACGGGATCGTTACCCTGCGTGGACCGTGACCGAATTCGAGTCCGGTGAGTACCGGCAGCGGGAGCGTCCGGCGCACGTAGTCGAGCATGGCATCGGCATCGTAGCCATTGTCGAGCGGCCCCAGCCGGTAGCCGGAAAAGTCGCCCAGCACGACGGCCTGCTGGCGTGCGAGCACACCCGCCTGCATCAGCTGCAGCAGCAGGCGTTCGACGCGGTAGGGATGCTCGCCGATGTCTTCCAGGTACAGGATGCCGCCGTCGATGCGCGGGAAGTACGGCGTACCGAGCAAGGAGCCGATCATCGCCAGGTTACCGCCCCAGACCGTGCCGCGTACGTCCACATCCGGGTTGCCGCAGGCGCGCGCCGTGATCGTATGCGTGGGGCCGGCGAGGCACTGCCAGAAGTCGTCGAGCGTGAAGTCGACCGGCTCCTCGGCGCCGAAATCGCCGGCAATCATCGGCCCGGCATAGCTCAGCCCGCCCGCCCGGGCCATCAGGCCCATGTGCAGTGCGGTGAAATCGGAAAAGCCGACCACGATCTTGCCGCTGGCGGCGAGCGCCTCGAAATCGATATGCGGCAGAAGGCGCGTGATACCGTAGCCGCCGCGCACGCCAATGATCAATTGCACGTCCGGATCGGCCACCGCCGCCTGCAACTGGGCCAGGCGCGCCGCGTCGGTGCCGCCGAAGCGCTGGTGGATGCAACTGTGGTCGTAATGGTTGCGGACGATACAGCCTCGCGCTTCCAGGCGGGCGACGGCGCGCTCGACCAGGGACGGGTCGGCCACGCAGCCGGCCGGGGCCACGATGGCAATACCGGGTTGAACGCCGGGCTGAATACCGGGTTGTGTGGTGATCACTGTTTGACGAAGAGCCGGGGAGTTAATCCTGGCAACATCTTACCGCTGGCATGGGAGTCGATCAAGGCGAGGATGCGCTCGACCAGTTGCGACGGGAGGTCGTGGCCCATGCCCTCGATCAGCTCCAGCCGGGCGCCGGGAACGCTGGCGGCAAGGTCCTGGCCGCAGGCCGGCGGCACCAGCGGATCGGCGGCGCCGTGGATGACCAGTGTCGGGACCGCGATCGCCTTCAAGGTGGCGCTTCGGTCGCCCGCCGCCATCAGCGCCAGCATCTGGCGCGCGCTGCCGGCGGGACAATAACTGCGGCGAATGGAACGGGCCACGCGTTTGCGCAGCTGCCCGTCCGGCGTCGGATACGATGGACTGCCCAGCGTGCGCAGCAGGTCGACCGTATGGCCGGTCACGCTATCGACGTTGGCGGTGTCGCGCGGCGCGCGCGCCAGCGCCTTGCGCACCTTCGCGGACGGCCCCGGCAGGCCGCGCCGGCTGCTGGTCGACATGATTGCCGTCAGACTGAGCGTGCGGTGCGGATGGCGCGCCGCCAGGTTTTGCGCGATGAGCCCGCCCAGCGCAGAGACCCCGACCAGGTGGGCGCGCGCCACGCCCAGCGCGGACAGCACGCCCAGGGCGTCGGCCGCCATGTCGTCCAGGGTGTACGCGGGATGCAGAGGCAGGCGCAGCGCGGTGCGGACGCGCGCCAGCGCCAGGCTGGGCGAGCCGGCCTGGTCGAACCGGGTCGACAGGCCGCAGTCGCGGTGGTCGTAGCGGATCACATAGAAGCCAAGGTCGACCAGGCCCTCGACGAATTCCTCTGGCCAATTGACCAGTTGCATCCCCAGGCCATGGATCAAGAGGAGCGGCGTCGCTTTCGGGTCGCCCGCGGTATCGAAGGCGATGCGCAGGCCATTGGCGTGAAGGGTCGGCATGAGGACAGGTTTGCTCGCGCGCAGGGCGGCAGTGCTATGGTTTCGTTGACGACATTGCTTGCAAGCGCCAGGACCCGCATACCGGTCACGGCGTGCAAACAGCATAGCACTTTCGCCACGGGGACGGCGCGAACGCACTGCCGTGCGCCGCCCTGCTACCCGCCCTGCTACTCGCCCTGCTACTCGCCCTGGCTCTGCGGGGCCGCCGGCACTGCCGTGCGCAGCGTCCGCGAGGCAGCGCGCCGTTCGGCAAAGAACGCCTTGAGAAGCGCGCTCGACTGGTCGGCCAGCACGCCGGAGACCACGTCGGTATGGTGGTTCAGCCGGTCTTCGCCGAACAGATCGACCACCGACCCGCAGGCGCCGGTCTTCGGATCCCGGGCGGCGTACACCACCCGCGCCAGGCGCGCATGCATCATGGCGCCCGAGCACATGACGCACGGCTCGAGCGTCACGTACAGCGTGCACCCCGGCAGCCGGTAGTTGCCGAGCTTGTCGGCGGCGGCGCGCAGCGCCACGATCTCGGCGTGCGCGGTGGGGTCGTGCGCGCCAATCGGCCCGTTGAAGCCGGTCGCGATGACTTCGCCATCCTTGACCACGACCGCGCCGACCGGCACTTCGCCACGATCCCAGGCCAATTGCGCCTGCGCCAGGGCGAGCGCCATGAACGCCTCGTCGGCCTGGCTCGGGGCCGGACCGGAATCGGGCATGGAAACGGAAACGGAAACGGACTCAGTCATCCGTAATTTCAGCCCAGCAATTCGGGGTTTCATGCAGCACCAGCTTGTGCAGGCGCAGGCCGGTGCCGAAGCGGTCGGTGAACACGGCCTTGAGCAGGTTGAACGCGACCCGCGCCAGGTTCTCGACGGTCGGGATGCAGTCGATCACGACAGTCTTGTGGCCGGGCAGCGACGCCAGGAACTCGCGCACCTTGTCATCCTTTTCGTACACCAGGAAGGCATGGTCCCAGACATCGACCAGGTGTTCCTTGGCCAGGGCCTTGACGTCCGAGAAATCCATGATCATGCCGTTGTCGGAATTTCCGTCAACGTCGATGACTTCGCCGACCAGGGTCAGCTCGAGAACGTAGCGGTGGCCGTGCAGGTTGCGGCACTGGCTCTTGTGGTCGGGAATCCGGTGGCCGGCATCGAATTCGAGTTTGCGGGTAATGGTCAACATTGCAGCTGGTTCAATCTATCAGGGAATCTGGAGGAGTTTATGGGTCTGGAGGCTGAGCTTCCACTTCGGGTTGGCGCGGCAGGTATCGATCGCCAGCTGCAGGTTCTGCGCGGCCAGCGGACCGTCCATCGCCTGCACGAAGAAATGCTCGAAGTCGAGGCCTTCATAGGCGGCCAGATCCTGGCCGGCCTGCGGAATGACGACCTTGATCTCGCTGCCCCTGGCCACCACCAGCGTCGAGCCCATCTTGGGGCTGACGCAGATCCAGTCGACGCCTTCCGGCACCGGCAGGGTGCCGTTGGTCTCGATCGCGATCGTGAAACCGCGCGCGTGCATGGCGTCGATCAGTGCGGTGTCGAGCTGCAGCAGCGGCTCGCCGCCAGTGAACACGACATACTTGCTGGCCGTATGCGTCGCTGGCCAGAGGCCGTCGATCTCGGCCGCAAGCAGATCGGCCTGCTTGAATTTGCCACCGCGCTCGCCGTCGGTGCCGACGAAGTCGGTGTCGCAGAAGGTGCAGACGGCAGTGGCGCGGTCGGCTTCCCGGCCGGTCCACAGATTGCAGCCCGAAAAGCGGCAGAACACGGCGGGCCGCCCGGCGTGGGCGCCTTCGCCCTGCAGGGTGTAGAAGATCTCTTTGATGCTGTAAGTCACGGTAAGCCTCTCGTCAACCTTCCATTATAGCGCGCCGACATGCCGGGCGCATCTACCCTGCTTGATGCCGCCGTCGGAACGGCCGTGCAGATTGCTTGCGCATAGACAAGATTCCTACAGGAATGTTTAGGTAGATTCTTACAGAATGTTCCGACTCCGCTAGGAAGGATGCCATGCCCAAGACCGTGTTTGTCGCTGTCCTGCTGCTGCCGCTGCTTCTGCTGGCCAGCCACGCCGCGCCGTCCCGTGCGCAAACGCCGGCGCCGGTGACGATGGCCGGTGGCGCAATGCCGGCGCTCGCCACCTGTGGAGCGGTCACACTGGCGCTGGGCTGGATCGGGCAGCTCCGCGGCGTCAAACCGGCCCAGCGCGCCAGCCGGGGGCGGGTGTTGCGCCGGACCGACAGCGGTGCCGGGGAACCTTTGGGGCTCTGCTTGCTCTGGGCGCCGGTCAGGGAGACTGCGCAAGCGCCCTGAATCGGGCCAGGCGCCCTTGTCGCACGAGGTATCGCGTTCCCGTCGGCCTTGTTCAAGATCAATAGCTCGCTCCTGCGCCGGTAGCAGAATCGGTTCCATTCGGCATCTTTTCAGGATGTCCGCGACCGATAACCGAACGCACAGGACGGGCCCATGATCAGCACAAGCGCACACTCCATCAATGGCATGGCGGGCAACCGCGGCGTCGGCATGGCGGCGCCCATGCGCGACATCGCCTTCGTCGGGCAACTGATGGAAAGCCTGATGGTGCCGGTGTTCGTGCTCGGCACCGATGGCCGCGTGATGATCTGGAACCGGGCCTGCGAACAGCTCACCGGCGTGCCGGCCCCGGAAGTGCTCGGCACCGGCGAACACTGGCGCAGCTTCTACGACCAGCAGCACCCCACCCTCGCCGACCAGGTGCTCGCAGCGCACCGCGCCGACACCTGCCCGGACCAACGCCATACGGCTTCGCTGCTCGACTGCGTCGGTGATGGGCCGCCCGGCCTGTCGCTCGAGAGCTGGTGCGACATGCCGCGCGCCGGGCGCCGGCGCTACCTGGCGGCCGGCGCCAATCCGATCTTCGACGGCGACGGCCGGCTCTCGGCAGTGGTCGAGACGCTGCGCGACCTGACCGAGGAAAAGATGGCGCAGGCCGCGCTTGAACAGCTGGCCACGCGCGACGGCCTGACAGGCCTGGCCAACCGGCGCTGCTTCGACGACACCCTGCACGCCGAGTGGGCGCGCGCCCAGCGCCAGTCGCTGCCGCTGTCGCTGCTGATGGTCGATGTCGACAACTTCAAGGCCTATAACGACGCCCACGGCCACCTGGGCGGCGACGAGTGCCTCAAGCGCGTCGCAAGGGCGGCCGCCAGCGAGATGCGCGCCAATGACCTGGTGGCGCGCTACGGCGGCGAGGAGTTCGCCGTGATCCTGCCGAACCAGTCGCTGCGCGGCGCCGCCATCGTCGCCGAGCGCATCCGCAGCCGGGTCGAGCAACTGCAGCTGCCATGCGGTTTCGCGCCCGGCCATGTTACCGTATCGATCGGCGCCGCCACGGCGCTGGCTGGCCCGGACAACCATGCCAGCCAGCTGATCGCCATCGCCGACGCGGCCCTGTATCGCGCCAAGCACCTGGGGCGCAACCGGATCAGCTTGCCGCTGAGCGAGGCGGCGTGATGCCGGCGGCCAGGGCCGCCATGCTCGCGCGCTGGTCATCCGTGGATGGACAGCAAGATGCTCGAGGATCACCCACACAGTGTGATCCGATGTGGGGACGGCTGCGCCGTCCACGCGTTCAACCTTCCCGTGCAAACCGGTCGAGCCGGCGCTGGCTGAACGCGTGGACGGGAAACCCGTCCACCCCACGGGATCTCGCATTTCTCGAGGATCAGCCACGCAGTGTGATCCGATTCAAGGATCAACCACACAGTGTGATCCGATGTGGGGTGGACGGCTGCGCCGTCCACGCGTTCAACCTTCCTGTGCAGACCGGTCGAGCCGGCGCTGGCTGAACGCGTGGACGGGGAACCCGCCCACCCCACGGGATCTCGCATTTCTCGAGGATCAACCACGCAGTGTGATCCAATGTGGGGTGGACGGCTGAGCCGTCCACGCGTTCAACCTTCCCGTGCAGACCGGTCGAGCCGGCGCTGGCTGAACGCGTGGACGGGAAACCCGTCCACCCCACGGGATCTGGCATGTCGCTGGTCGATAAAAAAGCGGCTCCCATCAGCCCGGTAGGGTTGGCGGCATAGCCGCCAACCCCACGTCATCGAAAAAAATCGGCGCCCATCAGGGCGCCGATTTCATTGAGGCCGCACCGCGAAGCGGACTTATCGCATCATGCGTTCCCAGCCATGACGCACGGCCGACTTCATTTTTTCCCAGGTCGACTGGTCGCCCGAAGCGCCGTAGCGGCTGTCCCAGTCGGTACGCAGGTCGGTCTCGACGTCGTTCCATGGACGGCCGCGGTAGCGCTCGTTCTGCGCCATTTCGGTACCGTAGGTGTAGGCAGGACGGTACTCGTCATAGGCACCGCCGGTGGCGCCGTACACCGAATTCCAGTGGTTGCGGTAGTAGACGTCATCGTCGTCATCGGTCATGCGGTCCCAGCCGCGACGCACCGCCGCCTTCATCTTGTCCCAGGTCGATGCCTCGCCGGAGCTGCCGTAGCGGGTGTCCCAGTCGCTGCGCAGGTCGGTTTCCACGGCGTCCCACGAACGGCCGCGGTAGCGGTCGTCGCGTGCCATGTCCGAACCGTAGGCGTAGGCCGGACGGTATTCGTCGTACGAGCCGCCAGTGGCGCCGTAGGTCGAATCCCAGTGGTTGCGGTAATAGGTGTCGTCGTCATTGTCGTCCGTCATGCGGTCCCAGCCATGACGCACGGCGTTCTTGACGCGTTGCCATGCCGACGGCTCGCTGCTGTCGCTACCGGTGGTGCTGAAGTCGCGGTTGGCGTTGATGCGGTTGTCCCAGCCGCTGCGCAGGTCGGTCTCGACGTCGTCCCATGGCTTGTTGCGGTACAACTCGCTGCGGCGCATCTCGCTGCCGTACGAGTAGGCCGGTTTCAGGTCGTCGTATTTGTCGCCAGTGGATGCGTAGCTGCTGTCGTAGTGCGGACGGTAATACTCGTCATCATCGTCGCGCGTCAGGCGTTCCCAGCCGTGGCGGACGGCGGCCTTCATCTTGTCCCAGGTCGAGGCATCGCTCGATCCGGCGTAGCGGGTATCCCAGTCGGTGCGCAGGTCCGATTCGACATCGTCCCAGGCACGGTTGGTGTAGCGGCCGCTGCGCGCCGCTTCGCTGCCATAGCTGTAGGCCGGCAGGTAGTCGTCGTACTCGGCGCCGGTCGCGCCATAGGTGGTGTTGAAATGATTGCGGTAGTAGCGGTCTTCGTCGTCCACCGCGCCAGTGGTGGTCGCACCACCGACGGTCAGCGCCGCGCGTTCACGCGTATAGATGCGCACGCCGCCGCTGCGCTGCTTGTCCAGGCTGCCGCCCGAACGCAGGGCGTCCTGGCCCAGGGTGCCCGCGGTGCTGCCGGTGAGATCGCCCTGGTCCTGGTCCAGGCCGCGTTGCAGCGAATTGCCGCCCACGCCGCCCGACAGGCTGTCGCTGCGCTGGCGGATCGAGCCGTCCAGCGCCGTGCCTTGCAGCGAGGTGTCGCGCGGGAAAGCCTCTTGCGACGAGCCGGCCGCGGCCTGGCCCAGCGAGCTGCCAGCCAGCGGCTGCGCGCCTGGGGGCTGGGTCGCTGCGCCGCCCAATGGACGATCGCCCACGGTGTCGCTGCCCAGCTGGCGGTTGCCGCCCGAGCCGGCGTTCTGGATCGTGCCGTCCAGCGACGAGCCCTGGACTGCATTCTCGTGCAGCGTCGAGCCCTGCAGCGAGGTGCCGCCGGTCGCAGTCAGGCCGCTCGATGGCGACGGTTCCTGGTAGGTCGTGCCCATCGGCTCGGCCTGGTTCAGCGACTGCTGCTGGAAGATCTTGCGGTCGCCCGGATTGTCGAGGGCGGGAATGGCGGCCGCCTGTGCCGAGCCGGTCGAGGCCGACTGGCGCGACAGCGACGACGCGCCCTGCAGGCCGGTGTCGCTGCCCATGCGCATCGCGCCGGCGCTCATGCCGGACGCCGACAGGTCGTCGCCGGTGGCGTTTTCGTCGATATCGGTCGGGCCGTAGCGCTCGACGATGTCGGCGGCGCGCTCGACTTCCGGCAGCGAATCGGCGGTCAGCGTCAGCACGTGGTGGCCGCGGGTGACCGCGCCTTCGTAGCGGTTGACGTGTTCCGCGTTATCGGAACCGAACAGGTCGCTGAAGAAGTTCTTGATGCCGGCGGTAATGCCGGTGTCGCCGTCGGCGCTGCGCTCGGTGTCGAGGTCGGAACGGCCCGTGAGGCTGTCGGTCTGGCCGGTCGGATCGGCATTCGACAGACGCACATCGGTACGGGTGAAGCCGGATGACAGCAGTTCGTTCATCGCGTTTTGCGCATCGGTGCGGTTGTCGAACACCGCGACGAGAGTATGTTGCATGGTCGTTCCTCCGTAAATTGATGGTCCTGGCACCGGCGACGGCGTCGCCGGCCTGCCCGACCGGACTTGCACATGGATGAGCTCGACCTGGTCGTGGCGGCGCGATCTGCGGCGACCGGAGAACCGGTCACGGCATCGCGCTTTGTTGTCAAGATTACTCCATTCTCATCTAGCGTCGCACACCATTGACCTACGGAAAAATAAAGACCGGCACGAGCGAAAATCTGGCGAAAAGCGCCATCGGATTGGGGAGAAAAGTGGGGTGCGGAACAGAATGGAGGAAGTGCGCATGCTTGATCCGGACCAAGCATGCTGTGCGCCAGGGCAGTGCTACCGCATCAATTGAAAGGATTATCGATCGTCGTCACCTCGGGCGGCGGCAGCTCGTCCGGCAGCTCGCCCGCTGCGGCGCGCGCCTCGAGGGCGGCCACGGTGTCCTGCAGCACCGCTTGCAGGCGGCGTGCTCGGGCCAGCCCTTCCACGTCGGCGGTCAGGTCGACGTCGCCCGACAGGGTGATGCGGTCGACCCGGTTTTCCAGGGTCAGGTCGCCGATACGCATGACATCGGCTTCGTTGGCGAACGGGGTGAACGTGGTCGGTTTTTTCTTGCTCATGAGGACTCCTCGATCTGATGAACGCTGTTACGAACGCTTCTTGCGCTGCTTGATGGCCGGCAGGCGCAGCATGCGCTCCTTCTGCGAACGGCTGAGCGACGGCAGCAGCTCGATACCGACGATGCGCTCCAGCTCGGCCACCGGAATGACATTGATCTTTGCATCGGCCTGGTTTTCGGTAAACCACGCCGCCGCCAGTTTCTGGCGCGGACTGTATACCACCTTGTACATGTGGCTCGGCACGATCACGTTGCCGACTTTCTTCAGGCTGCTGCCCAGGAAGGCCGGCCCGGTGATCACGTACAGGTCGCCTTCCTTTTTCGCCATGGTGCGCACCGCATTTTCGATCGGCGCCCAGATCTCACGGTTGTGCTCGCGGTCTTGCGGGACCATATTGGCCAGCGAAAAACTTTCGTGCTGGGTGCGGCGATCCGGCATGTCGGCGTTCGGCGCCAGGTGGCCGCGATCAAAGCCGCTGCGCTTGTAGTCGGCCAGTTCGGCGCGCTGGTTGCGCGGCAGGCGCGACTCGGCGTGAAACTTGTCGTCGCGCTCGAGCTTGCGTGCACGCTCGAGATTGTCGGCGCGGATGAATTCCGCCGACCACAGCGGGGTGCGGGTCACACCACTGTGCATGACGCCGAACACGCCGTAGCACAGCTCGCGGGTCGCCGTCGACAGCTTGGGGTTGCGGATTTTGGGAGGTTGGCCGTCCACATAATGGACGGGACAGCTGGCCGCCTGGGCGGCGCCGGCCGCCAGCAGCGCACCCGCGACGGCGATGCGGCCGACCAGACGGGTTATCGATTGACGAAACATGGTGGATGCATAAGTTGAAACGACTTGCATTTTAGCCCAGCGCAAACTGCCGAGTATGAAAATCGGGTAACGGAGCCTGCACGATTGAAAAAAGCAACTATTTGTCAATTGCACTACAATCGCCGGATTCTCAATATGAATTTCCTTTTGGGAAACCTATGTACACCGAATGAATCAGTCCCCCATTCCGGAGGATTTGCGCCGCTTCGTGCTGACCAGCATTCCCTCCGTGCCCTACCTGGAGGCGCTGCTGCTGCTGCGCGCCGATCCGAGCCAGCAGTGGGAAAGCGTGATGCTGGCCAGCCGGCTGTACACGCGCGACCGTGTCGCCCAGTCCCTGCTCGATGCGCTGTGCAGCGCCGGCTTCGTCGCGCCGTGCGAGCCGCCAGCCAGTCACTGCTACCGTTACCAGCCCGCTGACGAGGCGCTGCGCGAGCGCATCGACCTGCTGGCCGATGTGTATGCGCGGCACCTGGTCGACGTTACCAACCTGATCCACTCAACCCTCGACCGCAAGGCGCAGCAGTTTGCCGACGCCTTCCGACTGCGAAAGGACGCCTAGGCCATGGGCGAACTCATCTATACGCTGTGCATGCTGACCTCGCTCGCCTGCGCCTGGCTCCTGATCGGCAGCTACCGGCGCACCCGGCATCGCCTGCTGTTCTGGAGCGGCGCGTGCTTCGCGGTCATGACGTTGAATAATTTTCTGCTGCTGCTGGACAAGGTCGTGTTTCCAACCCAGGTCGACCTGCTGCCGGCGCGCCAGATCAGCGCACTGCTTGCCTGCCTGCTGCTGCTGGTCGGCCTGATCTACGAGAAGGAGTGAGCATGACCCAGCTGCTGGCCGGCGCCATCGCCATGGCCTCCGTGACCATCGCCCTGTTCTTCCTGCGCTTCTGGCGCAGCAGCGGCGACCGCTTTTTCCTGTATTTCGCGCTGTCGTTCGCGATCGAGGGCCTGCACCGCGTGTACGCCGTGCTGCGCGACAGCGGCGGCGAGGATTCGCCCCTGCACTACCTGATCCGCCTGCTCGCCTACGGCTTGATCCTGTGGGCGATCCTGGAAAAGAACCTGCCGCGCCGCGCGCGCGAGCGCGATCGCTGAGATGAGCGCCGGCCCGACTGGCGTGCGCCCGGCGCAGGAGCGCTGCGCCATAATCGGGACATCGCGACCCGACAGGAGAACAGCATGGCAGAGCAAAAACCAGCAGACCAGACCGATGAGCCCGCGGGCGGCGGACACGACAACCGCGCCGACACCCTGCTGCCCGCCGACGACGACAGCGGCGACGGCCGTTTCGAGGTCGCCGAAGAAGTCAGCCTCGACCAGCAATCCGACGCCGCCCGCCGCATCGGGCAGGCGCCGGAACCGTCGAACGGCATCGCCGACGCGATTCCAGAATCGCTCAAGACCCCGGTGCCGTCGCAAGCGGTGCCTGACAAGCCTTAACCTTACCCGTCACTGTCACCGTACCCCGCGCCACGCCAGCCGCCAGCGACTGGCGGTAGCGCCCGCGCGACGACCCGATCGTCCATTGACATGCCCCGGCATGTCGATAAGATGGCAAAAACACACTCGTTCGTGGACCTGGAGCATTTTTCTGCACACCCCAACCGATCCCCTTCCGGCCAACCGGGGCCTCCCATGCTGAGCGTGGACCATAGTCGTGTGCTGTTCATCTGCAAACGCGCCATCGACGATCCGGTCGTCAACCAGGTATCGGACGAACTCGGCCAGAGCATCGTGCGTGCGCTCACGCCGGACGACGGCCTGGCGCAGGCGCGCGCCAGCGACTTCGCGCTGATCATGGTCGGTTATTCGGGCGACGCCGACGGCATGCTGGACACCGTTCGCGCCGTCCGGGCCAATGCCCGTTCCAGCCATACCCCGATCGTGGCGCTCGGCCTTCCGCAGTCCATGCCCTTCCCGCAGGAACAGTTGTACGAGGCCGGCGCGATCGCGGTGCTGAGCGAACCGCTGTCGCCGGTGATCCTGCGCGCCAAGGCACGCTTCTATATCGACGCGTTCGAGGCCCAGGTCGAACGGCGCCGCGCCGAGGAGGCGCTCGACGAAACCCGCTCGCGCCTGGAACGCATCATCGAGGCGGCCGAGCTCGGCATCTGGTCGTGGGAGATCGGCGCCGACCGGGTCCATGCCGATGCCCGCATGGCGCGCCTGTTCGGCATTCCCGCCGAGGCGCGCGACAACGCGCCGATCGCCGACTACCTGGCCGCTTTCCATCCGGACGACCTGGAGCCGACTGTTGCGCTGATCCGCGAGGCGGTCGCGCAGGCGGGCGCCTACGCCGCCACCTACCGGGTGCGCACGGTCGACGGCGGCTGGCGCTGGGTGATTGCCCGTGGTCACGTCGAGCTCGATGCCGAAGGCCAGCCGGCCGAGATCCGCGGCGTGGTGATCGACGCCACCCGCCAGCTCGAGGCCGAACAGCAGCTGCGCGCGACCGAAGAGCGCTACCGCACGGTATTCGATTCAATCGACGAAGGCCTGTGCGTGATCGACATGCTGTACGACGCCGCCGGCCTGCCCTGCGACTACCGCTTCATCGAAGCCAATCCCGCCTTCGTCAAGCAGACCGGCATGGCCGATGCGGTCGGCAAGACCATGCGTGACCTGATCCCAGCCCACGAGCAGCACTGGTTCGATATCTACGGCCGCGTGGCCGACACCGGCGAAGCGGTGCGTTTCGAGAACGAGGCCAAGGGCCTGCACCGCTGGTACGACGTGTACGCGACTCGCCTGGGCGCGCCCGCACAGCGCCGGGTCGCGGTATTGTTTACCGACATCACCGAACGGCGCCGCTCCGACGAGGCGCTGCGCCGGATGGCCGAGGACCTGTCGGAGGCAAACCGGCTCAAGACCGAATTCCTGGCGACGCTGGCCCACGAGCTGCGTAATCCACTGGCACCAATCCGCAGCGGCCTGCAGTTCATCCGGCGCGCGTCCGGCGACAACGCCGCCGTGGGCCGTGTGCACGAGATCATGGAACGCCAGCTCGACCACCTGGTGACCCTGGTCGACGACCTGCTCGACGTGGCCCGGATCACGCGCGGCCAGGTCGAATTGCGGCGCGAACGGGTGGACCTGACCCGGATCCTGAATACCGCCGTCGAGAGCAGCATGTCGCAGATCGAGGCGGCGCGCCATGGCTTCGCACTGCGCCTGCCCGAGCAGGCGCTGATCCTCGACGCGGATCCGACCCGCCTGACCCAGGTGGTCAGCAACCTGCTCAACAATGCTGCGCGCTATACGCCCAAGGGCGGGCAGATCGTGCTGGCGGCCTGGCGTGACGGAGACAGCGCGGTAGTGACGGTGACCGACAACGGCATCGGCATCGCACCCGCGGCGCTCGAGGATGTATTCAAGATGTTCACCCAGGTCGGGCACGCCCAGCAGCCGGGCAGCGGCGGACTGGGCATCGGTCTGTCGCTGGTACGCAGCATGGTGGAATTGCACGGGGGGACAGTGAGCGCGGCCAGCGCCGGCACCAATGCCGGCAGCACGTTTACGGTGCGCCTCCCGCTCGACGTCGCCGAGACCGGGACGCCCGCAGCGGCGGACCCGCCCCTCGCTGGCGTGCCGGCGTTGCCGCGCCGCACCGTGCTGGTGGTCGACGACAACCGCGACGCGGCCGAAACCCTGGCCGCCCTGCTCGACATGCTCGGTCACCGCGCCCCGGTCGCCAACGATGGCAACCAGGCCCTGCGCATGCTGCCCAGCCTGATGCCGGACGTGGTGTTCCTCGACCTGGGCATGCCGGGGATGTCGGGCTACGACGTCGCCGCGGCCATCCGGCACGAGCCCCGCTATGCGCAAATGCGGCTGGTCGCGTTGACCGGCTGGGGTGGAGAAGCGGACCGCGCCAGGACGCGCGAGGCGGGGTTCGACGCGCACCTGACCAAGCCGGCGACGGTCGAGGCGATCGAGGAAGTTCTGGGAAAGATATGATGCTGGCTTGCCGAGGGGACTTGCTGAAGGGTGTTTGCTGAAAGGGTCTTGCTGAAGGGGGCTTGCTGAAAGGGTCTTGCTGAAGGGGTCTTGCTGAAGGGGTCTTGCCGAGGCGGTCCTGCGATGGCGATCTGCCAGTTTGCAGTTGCCTGGTGTGGGGTGGACGGCTTGTCCGTCCACGCGTTCAACCGGCAGGCGAATGGCCTTACGGCATGCACATGCCGTTTGAACGCGTGGACGGGGAACCCGTCCACCCTACGCGCCGGCAGATCCAGCCGCTCGGGTGCCAACCGCGCCGGCAGATCCAGCCAGGCCGGCGCCAACTTCATGGTTCAACCGACCTGCGCCACCGGCACGGTCTCGGCCTGCACGCGTGCCGCTTCGCCGCTGCCGGCAAAGAACAGCTCGACCTTGTTGCCCTGCACCGCGCGCTCGATCAGCGCATGCATGCTGCTGGCGGTGCGGTCCCACGAGGTACCGGCCACCACTTCGCGCATGCGGGTCGCCATGGCGGCGCGTTCGCCTTCCGACAGCGCCAGCTGGCGTTCGCAGGCGGCGATATAGTCCGCATGCGATTCGGCGATCGCGACCACGTCGCCATACGGCACCATGACGTCGGTGATCGGGGTCGATACCGACGGCAGCTCGGCCGCCATGTATTCGAGCACCTTGGTCGGGCTGATGAACTTGGTCGATTCGTTGAGGGCGAACGGCAGCAGGCAGACGTCCCAGCCGGCCAGGAACTGCGGCAGCTGGTCATAGGTGCGCTGGCCCATGTAGTGCACGTTCGGCTGCTTCGGCAGGGTCGCCGGGTCAATCTTGACCACCGGACCGACCAGCACGATCTGCCATTCAGGATGGGCGTCGGCCATGCTCGAGACCAGGTCGACGTCGAAGCGTTCGTCGATCACGCCGTAGAAACCAAGGCGCGGGTGCGGGATGTGGGCCTGGTCGGGATGCGAGATGGCGCGGTCCTGGGCCTGGCGGAAGTGGGCGGCATCGACGCTGCTCGAGAAGCAGTGCGCGTTGGCGTGGCGGTCGCGCTTGGACTGGTACAGGCTCGGTCCGCCTGTGAATACCACGTCGGCGATGTTCAACAGCGCGCTTTCGCGTTGCAGCAACTGTTTTGGAGCATTCTTGAATGCGGCCAGCTCGTCCATGCAGTCGTAGACGACCTTGGACGGGGTAAAGTTCTGCAGCAGCGGCAGCGCCATCGGGGTGTAGAACCACACCACCGGCTGTTCGCCCTGCGGCACCACGTCGGCCAGCAGCACTTGCAGGGTCGGCAGCTGGTCGTCGTGGAAGCCCCACTGCTGGATCGGCGTATGCGGACGCAATACCGTGATGTTCTTCGCGACCTCCGTCTTCTCGAGCCAGGCCTGCCCCTCGGTGTGCATCGGTTCCTCGACGAACAGCACCTTGTAGTGTTCCGCCAGGCGGGTCATCAGGTGTTGGGGACGCTGGAACACGAAATCCCAGCGGAGGTGGCAAAACACGATCAGGGTCGGCATGTCGATTTCCTTTCGCCTTGGCGGCGCTTTATTTTGTTAGCAATATGAAGTCGCCTCGGTTCTTCTCTCTCACGATCTACCGTGCAATCGGCACGGGAACCAGGTCGGACCCGCTGATCGTATCATGCAATTTTCCCAATATTTTCAATCGTGCATGGCAACATTGTCAGATTCACACCTAAAGACGATGCTGCACTGCACCTTTTCATAGGAGGAAGCGGCACGAACGACGCCCGACGTAAGTACCCTCCTACAACGAGACAAGGAAACGCACTACATGACACGACAGGACGTCGCGCCAGGAGGGCGAGGTCTCGCCCTCTGTCGTGCTTACTCGGCCCCGTACGGCTCGGCGCCCTCGGCATGACCGTCATCGCTGAAGCCGGTCGCCACAGAGACCCCCTCGAGGCCGAGCGACAACAGTGCATCGCACAGGTTGTCGACTTCGACGGTCAGGTCGGCCGCCAGGTCGACCGGCTTCTCGACGCTGCCCCATGGACGGCCGCCGTCGAGCGCATACAGGTTGGCGCGCAGCACGATGTGCTCGCCCATGTCGAGCGGCGCCACCACGGCATGCACGGCGTCCGGCGCCAGGTCCTTGGCGTCGAGCAGGCGGCGCGCTTCGGACAGCACCCCCAGTGTGGCCAGCTCGTCGACGCCCTGCTCCTTGGCGCCGTAGAACAGGTCCTGGTAAAGAAAACTGAGCTCGAGCCGCTCCGGCGTCGCCGCCAGGCAGCGCGCCACCCACGGCGCGGCCTGGACAGTCCACTCGCGGTAGCGCGCCAGGCGCGCGGCGAAATAGGCGTCGCTGCCGGCCTCATCAAGCGGAATGCGGTAGAACGGATCGTCGGCGCGTTTCAGCGAAAAGCCCAGCAGGAAGCGCAGCTCGAGCGCGGTCTCGTCGGGTGCGACCGGTTCGCCGGTCCAGCCGCGCATGCTCGCCTCGATGGTCGGGGCCGGCTGCAGCTTTTTCTCCAGCAGCGACGCGGCCGCCTCGCGCAGCATCTCGTGCAGCGTGCCGTAGGTCACGTGATCGATCTCGGCCAGGTCGAAGGCATGCTGCAGCAGGACGATCTTCGCCTTCCCGCTGTCCAGCCCGGCGCTGGCGAAGCTGTCGGCCAGCGCGCCGAAGGCGGCGTCGTCCTGGAAGGTTTCCTGCGCCACCAGGCCGCCCTGGCTGCGTACGAACAGCGGCACCAGGAAGGCGTCGATCTCGTACTCGGCGCCCTCGTCGCGCCGGAAGGTCCAGGTCGCGGCTTCTTCCTCGATGCGCGCGCGCAGCAGGCGGCAGGCCAGCGGATCGGTGTAGCGCGCCAGCTCGATCGCCTCGTACAGCAGTTCGTCGCCGCCGGCCTTCGCGCCCTTGCGCACCGCCTTGCGCACCGCCGCGGTCAGCTCGGCTTCGCGCTCGTCGTCGGCGCCGAGCGGTTCTTCCTCGCGCTCGGCGATCTCGAGGGCAAGGTCGGCCAGGCGCTGCGCCAGCGCGTCGAGGTCCGGCGCCTGTGGCGCGGCGGCGGCGCGTGCGTTGTTCGAGGTACGGGGTGCGGGGCGCTTGTTCTTTGGCATGTCTGGTCGTCAAAATGGATCGAAATCGCATGGTAGCATCCGGCCGGCCCGGCGCCAGCAGACCAGGCCGTGCAGATGCTATCCTTCAGGCCAAAAAAACCACCTGAAAGCCCCCATGCTCGAAAAACTCTTTCACTTGCGCGAGAACCACACCACCATCCGCACCGAGATGATGGCCGGGCTGACCACGTTCCTGACGATGGTGTACATCATCTTCGTCAATCCCTCGATCCTGGGCGACGCAGGCATGCCGAAGGACGCGGTATTCGTCGCCACCTGCCTGGTGGCGGCCGGCGGCACCGCGCTCATGGGCCTGTATGCCAACTACCCGATCGCGATGGCGCCGGGCATGGGCCTGAACGCTTATTTTGCCTACGCCGTGGTGCTCGGCATGGGCATCCCGTGGCAGGCGGCGCTGGGCGCCGTGTTCCTGTCGGGCTGCCTGTTCATCGTGGTCACGCTGACCGGCGTGCGCGGCCTGATCGTGGACGGCATCCCCAGGTCGATGCGGGTCGCGATCACGGTGGGACTGGGCATGTTCCTGGCCCTGATCGCCCTCAAGAACGCCGGCATCGTGGTCGCCAGCGAAGCCACCCTGGTCAAGGCCGGCAACCTGCACGCCCCGGCCGCGCTGATGGCGATCGTCGGCTTCTTCGCCATCGTGGCGCTCGATCGGCTGCGCGTGCGTGGCGCGATCCTGATCGGCATCGTGCTGGTGACGGTGCTGAGCTTTTTCTTCGGGGGCAATACCTACCAGGGCGTGTTCTCGCTGCCGCCGTCGATTGCCCCCACCTTCCTCCAGCTGGACATCCCGGGCGCGCTGGCGGCCGGCATCCTGAACGTGGTGCTGGTGTTCTTCCTGGTCGAACTGTTCGACGCCACCGGTACCCTGATGGGCGTGGCGCGCCGCGCCGGCCTGCTGGTCGAAGGCAAGATGGACCGCATGAACCGGGCCCTGCTGGCCGACAGCGGCGCCATCGTGGCCGGCAGCGTGCTGGGCACCTCGAGCACCACCGCCTACCTGGAAAGCGCGTCCGGCGTGCAGGCGGGCGGGCGCACCGGGCTGACCGCGCTGACGGTGGCGGCGCTGTTCCTGGCCTGCCTGTTCATCGCGCCGCTGGCGGCGGTGGTGCCGCCCTACGCCACCGCGCCGGCGCTGCTGTTCGTGGCCTGCCTGATGCTGTCCGACCTGGGCGACGTCGAGTGGAACGATACCACCGAGAGCATTCCGGCCGCCGTCACTGCGCTCGGCATGCCGTTCACGTATTCGATCGCCGAAGGCATCGCCTTCGGCTTCATCAGCTATGCGGTGCTCAAGCTGCTTACCGGACGGGCGCGCGAAGTCAAGCCGGTGGTGTGGGTGATCGCGGGACTGTTTGCTTTCAAAATCGCCTACATTGGTACCTGAACGGCAATGAAATTTTCTCCATGCGCGCGGCATCGGCGGTCATTCATGCCCGATTGGCTGGCATGTCGCTGTCTTTGCGTTACAATGATTCGCAATCGGCGGCGCACCGCGCCGCGCACCATCCACCAACAATGACCGGCCGCTCCTTCGTCCCCTGCATCCACCGACGGATCACGCGGCCGCACCGATGCTGATGAAATTATTTTCGACCCTGGCGCTGGCGCTTGCCGGCGTTCACGGCGCGGCCCTCGCGGCCCCCGACCTCCCGCAGATCGGCGATGTGCATGCCCCACTGACGGTCACCAAGCCCACCATCCCCGATGGCGGCTGGTTTACCTCGGCCGAACTCGGCGCGATCACGACGTCCGGCAACACCCGCGGTACGTCTGTCACCGGCAAGATCGACGCGCGCCATGAGACGTCCCGATGGAGCAATGAATTCATTGCCAGCGGCTACTTCAAGGAAGACGAGTACGAGGACGACAACGGCGAGCGCCAGAAATCGCGCTCCGCCCAGCGCTGGGCCACCTCGGCCAAGGCTTCGCGCAAGCTGATGGGCGACGGCCGCCGCGCCTTCGTGCTCGGCTCGCACGTCAACGACAAGTTCGGCGCCTACACCGAGTACTCGACCATCGGCATCGGTTACGGTACCCGCTGGTACACCTCGCCGGACAAGACGCTCGATGTCGAGATCGGTCCGGGCTACTCGGTCGGCAAGCGCTACAACGACGAAGACGAAGTGGAAGAAGAGCGCGGCATGACCGTCCGTGGCGCGGCCCAGTTCCGCTGGCAGGTCAGCCCGTCCGCGTTCTTCGCCCAGACCGTCAGCGTCGAAAAAGGTACCGGCAACACGCATTCGGTCGCCGAGACGTCGCTGAGCACCAAGATCAACGGCAGCATGCAGATGAAGGCCGGTTTCAGCATCCGCAACGACAGCGTCGTCCCGGTCGACAAGAAGAACACCGATACCCAGACCTCGCTGACGATGGTCTATTCGTTCTGAACGGCCTCGGGGCCAACGTAATTCCAGCGTAATTCCAGCGCGGCGCCGCCATCACCGGCGTTGCGGTCGCGCGCGAATCCCGCCGCTTCGTACAGCGCGCGCGCGGCGCCGTTCGCGGCCAGCACCCGCAGCGCGATCGCGCGGCGTCCGCTGCATTCTTCCTGCAGCGCGGCCAGCAGCCGCGCCGCGATCCCGCGCCGCCGCGCCGCGCCCGCGACCGCCAGGTCGACGATGCGCAGCACATCCGGTTGCCAGTCAAGCACGATGCGCGCGACCGGCAACCCGTCCTGCTCGACCAGCCAGGATTGCGCCGACGGAAAGCGCCGCGCGTAATCGTCCGTCTGCAGGCGCTGCTGGTGGCGTGCGATCCCCTCGATCACGCTGCGCGGAACCGGCAACGCCTGCAGGTCCGGCCGCGTCGACAGGTACAGCGCGAACAGGAAATCGGCGTCGCCGTCATCCGGTTGGCGCCCCGCCAGCTCACCGAACCGGCGCGAGTCCACCGCCCCCCTTGCCCACCAGCGCCAGTGCGCCCAGGCTGATCAAGGCCGCCGCGCTCAGGTAGTAGCCGACATATTCCAGCCCAAAATTGGTCCCCAGCCACAAGGCGATATAGGGCGCCACCGACGCGCCCAGGATGCTGGCGAAATTGAAGGTCAGCGAGGCGCCCGTGTAGCGCACCTCGGGCGGGAACAGCTCGGCCAGCAGCGTGCCCAGCGGGCCGTAGGTGTAGCCGACCAGGCACATGCCCAGCACCATGAAGATACCAACCGGCAGCCAGCCGCCGGCGCCCAGCAGCGGGCCGTACAAGAGGCCGAACACGGCGATCGCGGCGCTGACCAGCATCAGCGCGCTGCGCCGGCCGCGCCGGTCGGCCAGCAGGGCCGACAGCGGGATGGTCAGCGCGAAGAACACCACCGCGAACAGTTGCAGCACCAGGAACTGCTGGCGCGTGAAACCCAGTTGCGAGGTGCCCCAGGTGAGCGCGAACACCGTCATCAGGTAGAAGATCACGAAGGTCGACAGCGCCGAAAGCGTGCCCAGCACCAGAGCGCGCCGATGCTCGCGCAGCACCGTCACCACCGGCACCTTCACGCGCGCCTTGCTGTCGATGACCTTCTGGAAGTCGGGCGTCTCGGTGATCTTCAGGCGGATGTACAGCCCGACCGCGACCAGCAGCGCGCTGGCCAGGAACGGGATGCGCCAGCCCCAGGCGAAGAAGGCGTCGTCGCCCATCAGTGCGCCCAGCAGCAGGAACACGCCGCCCGAGAGGAAGAAGCCGATCGGCGCGCCCAGTTGCGGGAACATGCCGTACCAGGCGCGCTTGCCGGCGGGTGCGTTCTCGGTGGCCAGCAGCACTGCCCCGCCCCACTCGCCGCCCAGCCCCAGGCCCTGGCCGAAGCGGCACAGCGCCAGCAGCAGCGGCGCGGCGACGCCGATCTGGGCGTAGGTCGGCAGCATGCCGATCAGGACGGTCGACACACCCATCGTCAACAGGGCCGCGACCAGCGTGGCCTTGCGCCCGACGCGGTCGCCGAAGTGGCCGAACACGGCCGAGCCGACCGGGCGCGCGAAGAAGGCGATCGCGAAGGTCGCCAGCGACTGCAGCATCGCCGCGCCCGGATCGGCGCCGGGGAAGAACAGGCGCGGAAACACCAGCACCGCGGCGGTGGCGTAGATATAGAAGTCGTAGAACTCGATCGTGGTGCCGATCAGGCTGGCGAACAGGACGGTACGGGGCTTGTTCTGACCTGCTGCAGCGCTCATGCGCCAGCCTTCAGCGCCGCGCGCACCGCATCCGCATCGGCCGGGCGCGTCACGCGCGCCACTTCCTGGCCATCCTTGAGCACCACGACGGTCGGCCACAGCTTGACGCGGAAGGAGCGGCCCAGCGGCCGGCCGGGGCCGTCCTCGACCTTGATATGGCGCGCGTCCGGCTGGTCCTGCAGCGCCTGGTCGATGAGCGGTTCGGCGGCGCGGCAGTAGCCGCACCAGTTGGTGCCGAAGTCGAGCGCCACCAGGCCGGGCGTGGCGTCGATCGTGCTGCGTTCTGGCTGGGCGGTGTCGTAGGGTGCGGACATGGTCGTCTCCTGGTGAAGTGTTGCCAATTGAATAGTGTCCTTAGCGTAACCGAAATCGGGCCTGGCTGGTTTGGCGCCCTGCGTCGGACACGGATAAAACGGCCCAAGCGTGTGGCACCTAACCGACCCATGCAGCCCCGGCTGTCAACCTGCTCCTTCGCCCCTACCCCCGCTGTCGGCTTTTTTCGGCCGGCCATCCAGAAAGGAACCCGGATGGATTTGTCTGCATTTCTCGCATCCCTGAACATCAGTGTCACCAACGGCGTCTTCGCCATTGCCGCGGCCGTCCTCAGCTTCGTGCTGCTGCAGGGCGCGGTCTCGATGACGCGCGCGCGGCTCGACGCCCTGAGCGGCGAGCGCGCCCACCGGCCGCTGGCCGAAGTATTGCGCAAGACGCTGGCGCGCACGAGCATCGTCGCCATCGCCATCACCGCGGTCCTGATCGGCCTGTCGGTGCTGGCCCTGCCGCAGCCGTGGAACGCGCGGGTCGGACAATTGTGGTTCTTCACGCTGGGCCTGCAGCTGACGCTGTACGTGCACCGCGCCGTCAAGGTCGGCACCCAGCAATATGTGCGCTTGAACACCCCGCAGGGCGCCGCGCCGACCTTCACGGTGGCGCACACGCTGACGATCTGGCTGCTGCGCACCCTCGTCTGGGTGATCTTCGCCCTGACGCTGCTGGCCAATCTCGGCATCAATGTCACCACCTTCGTTGCCAGTCTCGGCATCGGGGGTATCGCAATTGCCCTGGCGGTGCAGACCGTCCTGGGCGACCTGTTGGCGTCCCTCTCGATCGCGGCCGACAAGCCGTTCGAGGTGGGCGACTTCGTTTCGGTGAGCGGCAATGCCGGCACCATCGAGCACGTGGGCCTGAAGACGACCCGCATCCGCGCCCTGTCCGGCGAGCAGATCGTGATCGCCAATGCCGAGATGCTGCGCCAGACCGTGTTCAACTTCAAGCGCATGAATACGCGCCGCATCGTGTTTTCGCTGCGCATCAACCCGACCACGCCGGTCGAGATCGCGGCGCAGGTGCCGCAGCGCCTCAAGGCCATCGTCGAGAAGAACGAGATCGCAAGGTACGACCGCGCCCACCTCAAGACAATCGACCCGAACTGGCTCGAATACGAAGTGGTCTACATCATGCAGGTCGCCGACTACAACCGCTACATGGATGTGCAGCAGGAGATCAATTTCGACGCCATGCGCATGTTCGACGACCTGGGCATCTCGACCGGCCCGCGCCCGCAACCGCTGCTGGTGCGCGAATTGCTGGACCAGCCGGTGCCGGATGCGGAAACCGATGCGGACACCGCGTCGCGCCATGACCACGACCACGATAGCAACCACGACCACGACCAGGATCGCCGGCAGCCGATGCGCTACCGGCGCCATTGAAGCACTTTCCCTTCAACTACAGGAGCGATGCATGAATATCCCGAAGCAACAGCAGCAACCGCCAGGCAGCGAAAAGGAACTGACTCCGCAGGCCGACCACGGCGAAACCAGCTACCGCGGCTCCGGCCGCCTGGAAGGCAAGGCCACCGTCATCACCGGCGCCGACAGCGGCATCGGCCGCGCGGTCGCGCTGGCGTTCGCGCGCGAAGGCGCCGACGTCCTGATTTCGTACCTGAACGAGCATGAAGACGCGGAGGAAACCAAGCGCCTGGTGGAAGAAGCCGGCCGTCGCGCCATTCTGGTACCGGGCGACATCTCGGAGCGCGCCCACTGCGTCGCCATCGTCGACAAGGCCGTGGCCGAGTTCGGCCGCATCGACGTGCTGGTGAATAATGCTGCCTTCCAGATGAGCCGCGAGTCGATCGAGGAGATCCCCGACGACGAATGGGACTACACCTTCAAGGTCAATATCACCGCCATGTTCCACATCTGCAAGGCAGCGGTACGCCATATGCCGAAGGGCGCGTCGATCATCAATACCACCTCGATCAATTCCGACAAGCCGGTTCCGACGCTGCTGGCCTACGCCACCACCAAGGGCGCGATCGCCAACTTCAGCGCCGGCCTGGCGCAACTGCTGGCCGAGAAAGGCATCCGCGTCAATTCGGTCGCGCCGGGACCGATCTGGACGCCGCTGATCCCGTCGACCATGCCGCCCGAATCGGTCGAGGACTTCGGCAGCCAGGTGCCGATGAAGCGCGCCGGCCAGCCGAAGGAAGTCGCGCCGGCCTTCGTGATGCTGGCCTCGGACGAGGCGAGCTACATCTCGGGCGCACGCATCGCCGTCACCGGCGGCACGCCGATCCTGTGACCGGCGGCCCGCCGGACCAATGGATCGGCAGCGCGGGGCGAGCGGACGGCGCCGCCCCGCGCACGCGACAATGTGAAACGCGCCTGCAGGCGTTAATTTAAGTACAATCCACGCTTCCCGGCACGGCGTTCGGCAACCGCTGCATCCTGCCTCTTCCGTCCTTTGCCGCGGTCCCGATGAAAACCCGTACTTACCTGTTCCTGATGGCCGGCGCCATCCTGTTGCCCGTCACGCTCGCCTCCTGGATCGGACTGTCGATGCTGCTCGACCGGGAGCGCGAATCGCGCCTGCGCGGCGTGCGCGAAATGGTCCGTGCCACCGCCTTCCAGATCGACCGCGAGATCGCCACCGCCGAAGCGGGACTGCGCGCCGTCGCGCAGTCGGAAAGCATGCGCCAGCGCGACTATGCGGGCCTGCACCGCTGGATGCGCGCCAACAACGCCGGCGACGCGCAGTCCTGGACGGTGCTGTCCGACAGCAGCGGCAGGACCCGGTTCACGACGCTCGAATCGTTCGGCGCGGCGCTGACTACCCGGCCGCACGCGTGGGCCAGGGAAGTCACGCCCGCCAGCGGCACCCGGGTCTCGGGCTTTTTCACGGGCGAACATTCGCAGCGCCCGACCGTGTCGGTCAGCATGGCCGCGCCGCTGGACGGCGGCGCCTACGACATCGTCAGCCAGATTTTCGACGTACGCCATTTCGAACGCATCCTCGACCACGACGCCATCGGCGACGACTGGAAAGTGGCGATCTTCGACCGCGCCGGCCTGGCGCTCATGCGCAGCCGTCCGGGCGACCTGGGCCAGCCGATGCGGCCCGACCTGCTGGCCGCCACCCGCGCCGCGCGCAGCGGCGTGTTTCGCCACCGCACCAGCCAGGGCGACGAAGTATACGGGGTGTTTACGCACTCCAGGATCAGCGGCTGGACCGTCATGATCGGCGTGCCGGTGGCCGAGATCGAGGCGCCGGCGCGCACCGCGACGCTGTATGCGGGCGCGCTGCTGCTGCTGATCCTGGGACTGGCGGCCGGCGCCGCGGCGCTGCTGGGCCGCAAGCTGGAGTCGGCGCTGCGCCAGGCCGCGGCGGCGGCGCGCGCGCTGTCCGGCGGGTCCGGCGCCGTCGCCCCGCTGCCGGTTGCCACCCGGGTGGTCGAGGTCGACGCCCTGGTGGCCGGCCTGTCGCAATCGCGGGCCGCGCTCGAACGCGAGCGCATGGCGCGCCAGCGCCTGCAGGACGAGCGCGAGCGCCTGCTGGTGAGCGAACAGGGGGCGCGCAAGGTGGCCGAGGCACAGAGCCGCGCCAAGGACGACTTCCTGGCCATGCTCGGACACGAGCTACGCAATCCGCTGGCGGCGATCTCGGGCGCGCTGGCGGTGCTCGACATGCCGACGCTGCGCCCGGAGATGGCGGCCAGCGCGCGCGAGATCAGCCGCCGCCAGACGCGCCACCTGACCCGCATCGTCGACGACCTGCTCGACGTCCAGCGCATCCTGTCGGGCAAGATCGTGCTGCACCCCGCGCCCCTCGATCTGGGAGCGATCGTCGGCGCCAGCCTGGAAGCGAGGATGCTGGTCGACGCCGGCGCCCATGCCTGGGACGTCTCGGTGGCCGGGGCCTGGGTCACTGGCGACCGCACCCGCCTCGAGCAGATCGTCGACAACCTGCTGCACAATGCGATCAAGTACACCCCGGCCGGCGGCCGCATCGGCGTGTCCGTGCACGGCGAAGGTGGCGAGGTGGTGGTGCGCGTCAGCGACACCGGCGTGGGCATCGCGCCGGAACTGCAGCCGATGATCTTCGATGCGCTGGTGCAGGGGCCGACCAGTATCGACCGCGCCCAGGGCGGCCTCGGGCTGGGCCTGGCGCTGGTGCGCCAGCTGGCCAGCCTGCATGGCGGCAGCATCGAGGTCGAGAGCGGCGGCGCCGGCCACGGCAGCACATTCACGCTGCGCCTGCCGGCCACGCCGCACGCCTGAGTCAGCCGTGTGCCTGTTTTGGGACGCAGGTGGCACACTAGCAGTATCGAAACAACAACATACTGGAGTGAACACCATGAAACCTGACAGCCTGCTTCCTTCCGCCCTGATCGGCGCCGTCGCCAGCGCCCGCTCGATGACCCCGATGGCCACCATCGCCGCCGCGCGCCTGGCCCATCGCGGCACGCCGGGCCAGCTGTTCCTGCTGGACCGGCCGCTGTTCAAGTACGGCGCGATGGCGATGGGCGCGGGCGAACTGTATGGCGACAAGATGAAGTCGGCGCCGGACCGCACCGTGTTCCTGGGCCTGCTGGCGCGCGTCATGAGCGCGGGCATCGCCGGCGCCGCCCTGGCGCCGCGCGGCCGTGAAAAAGCCGGCGCCGCGGTGGCGGTGGCCACTGCCGTGCCGCTGGCCTACGCGACGCTGGCGGCGCGCAAGCAGGCGATGGCGAAGATGGGCCAGACCAAAAGCGGCCTGATCGAGGATGCGCTGATCGTCGCGGCCGGCGTCGCCGTGGTCGCACTGGCCACCCGCCGCCAGGACTGAAGGCGCGGCCAGGCAGTCGATGCGGATCTTCCTGCGCAGTCTCTTCATTGCCGTCGTCCTGATCCTGGGCTACGGGCTGCTGGAACCGGTGATCGAACGCGCCATGTATACGGCGCGCCTGGTGGCGAGCCCGAAGCCGCAGGCGCTGCCGGTGCCGGTCGAGGGGGTCCGCCCGCGCCAGTTGCGCGACACCTGGGGCGGCGCGCGCAGCGAAGGGCGCAAGCATGAAGGCATCGACATCTTCGCCAAGCGCGGCACGCCGGTGACATCGACCACCGAGGGCATCGTGACCCGGGTCGGCACCAACCGCCTGGGCGGCCTGGTGGTCTGGGTGATGGGTCCGGGCGGGCAGCGACACTATTACGCGCACCTGGACAGCTACGCGAATGTTGAAGCCGGCATGCGCATCGAGGCCGGCCACGTGGTCGGCTATGTCGGCAACACCGGCAACGCGAAGGGCACGCCGCCGCACCTGCATTACGGCATCTACGATACCGGCGGGGCGATCAATCCGTATCCGCTGCTGCGGGCCGTGGCGCCGTAGTACCGGCCGGTCCGACGCCGTCATGGTACCCGCGGCGTCGGCATGGTACTCCCGCCAAGGCGTCGCCTGCGCGGGAACGACGGTGCCGTGGACCCTGGACCTGAAGGACCGCAGATCTAGAACAGCGGCGCCGGAACGGGCGGCGGCGGCGGCGCCTCCAGCGGCGCTATCGAGCGTTCCTCGACCGGTACGTCCTCGGGCGCGGACGGCACCTCCGCCGGTTCGTCCACGTCTTCCAGACCCGGCCCGCCCTCTTCCGGCACGTCCTCGTACACTTCCTCGACCGGCGCTTCATACCGGCGCGGGGCCGGCGCGCGTCCGCCCGGCAGGAGCGCCTTGGGGTCCAGGCTGCCGCCGTCGAACGCCCCCTTGAAGAAGTCGCCCACCACCAGCGCCGCATTGTGGCCGCCCTGCCCCCAGTAAGTGCTACGGATCGCCACGCGGTTGTCGTTGAAGCCGACCCAGGCGCCGCCCACCAGGTTCGGGTGCATCATGATGAACCAGCCGTCGGTGTTGTTCTGGGTGGTGCCGGTCTTGCCGGCCAGGTCGCCGTAGATGCCGAAGCGGTTGCGTACCCCGCCGCCGGTGCCGCGCGTGACCACGCCGCGCAGCATGTCGATCAGCGTCACGCTCGACGCCTGCGACAGCACGCGCTCGGGCTGCGCGCTCGCGAAGTCGGCGATCGGATTGCCGTCGCGGTCTTCGATGCGGCGCACGAAAACGGGTTTGCGGTATTCGCCCTGGGCCGCGATGGTGGCGTAGGTCGAGACCATTTCCAGCAGCGTGACGGGACTCGTTCCCAGGGCCAGCGACGGCACTTCTTCGAGAGTGCTCTGGCGGATGCCCATGCCCTGCGCCAGGCGCACGACCGACGGCAGGCCGACCTGCTGCATCACCTGGGCGGTAATCGTGTTCTTCGAAAAAATCAGGCCGTCGCGCATCGGCATCGTGCGGCCGCTGCTGCCGTCCATGTCGGTCGGCTTCCACACGCTGCCATCGCGGCCGCGAAACTCCTGCACCACGTCGCGAAACGGTTGTTCCGGCGCGATGCCCCGTTCGAGCGCCGCCGCGTACACGATCGGCTTGAAGGTGGAACCGGGCTGGCGCGCGGCCAGGGCCACGTGGTCGAACTGGTCGCGCTCGAAGTCGCGGCTGCCCACCCAGGCCTTGACCTCGCCGCTGGCCGGGTCGATCGCGACAAAGCCGGCTTCCAGGCGCGACTTGCCGGCCTTGAGTTCCTTCATGAAGGTGCGGTCTTCCTTCAGGCGCGCCAGCGCCGCCGCCGGTGCTTCGCCGCCGTCGACCGCGTTGCGGTAGGCGCCGCTCTCGCGCACGAACGCATCCAGCTCGCGCGGGTGCGTGATCCAGTAGTACGAGAACGGGTCGACATTCGGCCGCATCGACGTGTACATGCCGGTCGAGGTCGAGCGTGGCACGCCCGGATTCGCCCATTCGACATCGGCCACCGCCTGCAGCAGGTCGGCCTGGCGCCGCAGCGCGCGCTCGGCGTTGGCCTGCAGCGCCGGGTCGATCGTGGTGTGCACCACCAGGCCGTCGAGCTGCAGGTCGACGTCGTTCTCGTCGGCCCAGTCCTGCAGCCACTTGCGCACATGGATGGTGAAGTGGTTGTCCTTGCCGCTGCGGTCCGGCAGGCGCGCGAAGCGCAGGCGCAGCGGGCGCTTGACCAGGGCGGCGTAGCGCTTGTCGTCGAAGGCGCCGTGCTTGCGCATCTGGCCCAGCACCACGTTGCGGCGCGCCAGCGAGCGCTCGGGATTGGAGACCGGGTTGTAGTAATGGGTCCCTTTCAGCATGCCGACCAGGGTAGCCGCTTCCAGCACGTCCAGCCTGGCCGCCGGCTTGCCGAAATAGGTGCGCGCCGCCATCTCGATGCCGTAGGCGTTGTACAGGAACGGCACCGTGTTCAGGTAGGCTTCCAGGATCTGGGGCTTGCTGTAGGTATTCTCGATCTTGATCGCGGTGATCAGTTCCTTCATCTTGCGGTTGATGCTGCGCGCGCGCCCGATCTCTTGCGGGAACATATTGCGCGCCAGCTGCTGGGTGATGGTCGAGCCGCCCTGCGGGTCGCCCTTGATGCTGGCCCACAGCGCACCGGCCACGCGCGTGAAGTCGACGCCGTGGTGCTGGTAGAAGCGGTGGTCCTCGGTCGACACCAGGGCCGTCACCACGTGCGGCGAGACCTGCGACAGTTTCACCCGCTCCTGCAACCCGCGCTCGAAGGTGCCGAGCACCTTGCCGCCGGCATCCAGGATGACGGTCGGACGCGCGCGGCTGGCCTGTTCCAGGTCGTCGATGCCGGGCGTGAGCGGGATCAGCGCCACCAGCCACACCAGGAAGGCGGTCAAGCCTGCCGCCGCGCTCCACAGCGCGATCAGCGCGAACTTGACCGGCAGCGGACGGCCGTGCAGGCGGTTCCTGGCGCCGGTGCGCAGCATCGCGGCCCGGCCGCGCAGGCCCGCCAGCAGCGTGCGCGCGCCGCGTTCCAGTCGCGCGCGCAGGGCGTGATTCTCGTGATTGTCTTGCTGGTCCACTGTCGCTGCCTGCTCAAAATGTCAATGTGCGGCAAGTATAGCCGAGCAGCACCCACCTTTCGGCACTGCAGGAGAGGAACCGGGCGTGTCGACCCGGCGCTTCAGGCGACATGCGTGGCCGGTTCGACCCGGCGCGCGCGCAGCAGCGGTTCGAGGCGCTCGACCGGGAGCGGCTGGCCGAAGATATAGCCCTGCACTTCGTCGCAGCCGCAGCCGCGCAGGTAGTCGAGCTGTTCGATGGTCTCGACGCCCTCGGCGATCACCTGCATGCGCAGGCCGTGCGCCAGCGAGATGATGGCGTCGACCATCGCCGCCCCATCCGGGCTGCCGACGATATCCTGCACGAACGAGCGGTCGATCTTGAGCACGTCGACCGGCAGGCGCTTGAGGTAGGCCAGGCTCGAGTAGCCGGTGCCGAAGTCGTCGATCGACAGCTTCACGCCCATGCGTTTCAGGCATTCCATGGTGTGGATGGCGGCTTCGATATCGGCCATCATCATGCTTTCGGTGAGTTCGATTTCGAGCGACGCGGCCGGCAGCCCGGTTTCACGCAGCACCCGCTCGACCGTCTCGAGCAGGTCGGGTTCGGCGAACTGGCGCGCCGACAGGTTGACCGCGATGCGCAGCGGACCGAAGCCCTCACGCTGCCAGCGCCGGTTCTGGCGGCACGCCGCCTGCAGCGCCCAAGCGCCGATCGGCACGATCAGGCCGGTTTCTTCGGCGAGCGCGATGAAGCGGTCGGGGCGTACCGTGCCGAGCAGAGGATGGCGCCAGCGGATCAGCGCCTCGGTGCCGACCACGGTGCCGCTGGCCAGGTCGACCTGGGGCTGGAAATGCAGCTCGAACTGCTCGTCCTGGATGGCGTGGCGCAGCGCGCCTTCCAGGGCCAGCCGGTCGAACGCCTTGGCGTTCATGTGCGGGGCGTAGAACTGCACCCCATTGCGCCCGATCGCCTTGGCCCGGTACATGGCGATCTCGGCGTGCTTGACGAGGGTGTCGGCATCGAGCCCGTCGGCCGGCCAGCCCGCCACGCCGGCGCTGCAGCTCAAGACCACGCGCTGGCCGTGCAGCTGGATCGGCTCGGCCACCGCGTCTCGGAGATGCTGGATGCGCGCCGCCGCCTGGCGCTCGTCGGCGCAGCCGCACAGCACCAGCACGAAGTCGTCGCCGCCGACCCGCGCCGCCGTGTCGCTCGGCCGCATCAGCGCGACCAGGCGTACCGCCAGCACCCGCAGCGCGTCGTCACCGGCGCGCCGGCCCAGGGTGTCGTTGATGAGCTTGAAGTGATCGAAGTCGAGCAGCACGGTCCAGACCGGCACGCCGTTGGCGGTGGCGATGGCGCGCTCGATGCGGTCGTTCAGCAGCGCGCGGTTGGCCAGGCCCGTGAGCGTGTCGTAGTGGGCGTGGCGTTCAAGTTCTTCTTCGTAGCGCCTGGCGGCGGTGACGTCGTACACGGTCACCACGAAGTGTTCGGTGATGCCTTCAGGGCGGCGCACCGGCGCTACATAGATGTCGCAGATCATCTCGGCGCCGTCGCGGGTATGGACCGTGACCAGCGCCTGCTCTTCGCGCTGCTGCACCAGTGCGCGGCGCAGTTCCTGCAGCGCCGGCTGGTCGGCGTCCAGCCCGGCGAGCAGCTTGAGCGGCTGGCCGGTCAGTTCGCGGGCGGTATAGCCGAAGGTGCGTTCGCAGGCCGGGTTCACGTATTCGATCGGAAAGCCCGGCTGGCGCGCGTCCACCAGCAGGATCGGATTGGCGCTGGCCTCCATGGCGCGCTCGTACAGGCGCAACGTCTCGGTGGCGCGGCCCAGCGCGGCGGTGCGCTGCTCGACCAGCGATTCGATGCGCCGGGTGCGCACGACCCGCTGCTGTACCAGGGCGCCGGCGGCGATGCTCAGGATGATGCCCAGCACCATGGCCACCAGTTCGGCCGTGTGGTCGGCCAGCGTGGCCGGCTGCTCCTCGACCACCACCTGCCACTGGCTGCCGGCAATCTCGAAATGCTCGACCTGGCGCAGCCCCATGCCGGCGACCAGCCGGTTCCACCAGCCCTCGGGCGCGGCCAGCTGGCCGTGCTGGTAGACATTGACCAGGTTGCCCACTGCGTCGGGGCCGCGCAGCGACAGGGCGAAGTCGTCGCCCTCGAGCAGGCGCACCGCATCGAGCGTGGCGCCGACCAGCAGGCCGACGTCGATCACCACCTCGGTGTCGCCGATCACGGCGGCGCGGCGGGCCGCGACGTCGAGCGGGCGGCTGCCTTGCCGGTACACGGGAATGGCGATCAGTACGCCATGACGCTGGCCCCCGCCCTGCAGCAGCTCGATCACCGGACTGGCCGCCGGTTCGCCGCTGTCGATGGCGCGCTGGGCATAGTCGCGCTGCGGCGCATACGACCAGGTATCGTAGCCGAATGCGACCTCGTTGCCGAGGATCGGCACCACGTAGTCGTTGACCAGGTAGCGTTCGCGCTCGTATGCGCGCACCAGGTGGAAGCCGCCGTCGGGCGCGCGTTCGCGGATCTCGAAGCCGGGCCAGAAGCGCTGGCGCTCGGCCTCGAAGGCGGCGCGCCCGGCGCGTTCGACGAAGCGGCTGTAGACCAGCGCCTGCAGGTAGTCGTGGCGCGCCACCAGGGGCAGCGCGAAGCTGTCGAACTCGGCGCGGGTGATGTCCTGCGACGAACGGAAGAACAGGTTGAGCGCACGCGCCGCCTCGGTGGCGTCGCCGAAGGCGCGCGTGACGGCGGCCACCCGCACCGCCGCGCGCTGGGCGAATTCGGCCGAGGCGCGCTCGTATTCCATGGTGCGCACCACGCCGGACAGCACGGCGGTGAGCGTCAGCCCGAGCAAGCCGGTGGCCAGCGCGGCCCGGGACCGGCCGCGGCCCGGGGATGCAGCCGATCGGGTAGACGCGCTTCGCATAGGGCGATGCTAGCGCAGAACCAGCCGGCCTGGAGCTTATTATGAGAAAGAAATATCGGCGCCGACGCTGCAGGCAGTGCGCCGTTGCATTATCATGCGCCCATGTCCCCCGAATCGCTCATCCTGCCCGCCGACGCGCCGCCGCAACGCGTGCTGCGCCAGTTCCGCATCGTGTTCAATGCCGTCAAGACCCATTTTCGCCAGCTCGAGCGCGAATCGGGCCTGGGCGGCGCCCAGGTGTGGGCGCTGTCGGTGATCGAGAGCCAGCCCGGCATCGGCGCCACCAGCCTCGGCCGCGCGCTGGACATCCACCAGTCCACCGCGAGCAACCTGGTGCGCGGCCTGGTCGAGCGCGGCTACGTGGCCGCGGCGCGCGAGGGCAGCGACCGGCGCAGTGTCGCGCTGCGGGTGCTGCCGGCCGGCCAGGAAGTGCTGCGCCGGGCGCCGGCGCCGCTGGCCGGGGTGCTGCCGAGCGCGCTCGCCACGCTGGACGAAACCACCCTGCTGCGCCTGGAGCAGGACCTGGGCACGCTGATCGCCCGGCTCGACGCCGACGAGGCCGGCGCCGGCATCCCGCTGGCCGAGTCCTGATTCAGTCTGCGCCGCGAAAGCGCCGCAGCGCCAGGTTGACCATCGCCTCCACGCTGCCCTCGTGCTCATGCACGATGCGCAATTGCTCGGCGTCGCCCACGGCGCGGGTCTTGTGCTCGAGCTGCCTGCAGGCCTCGAGCGAGCCGAGTTTCTCGAAATGGGGACGGATGCGCGCCAGGGTCGCCAGGATGTCGTCGCGTAGCAGCACCGGCTGGTGCGCCTGCGGCAGGACGATGGCGCCGTCCAGGCCGAAACGACAGGCCTGGAAGCGGTTGTAGTTGTAGACCAGGTAATCGTCCTCGCGCGGTGCCGCCTCGTTGCCTTCCAGCAGATAGCTGCACAGCGCCTGCAGGTAGGCAGCCAGCCCCGCCGCGTGCTCGACGGTCAGCGGCGTGTCGCACACGCGCAGCTCGATGGTGCCGTATTCCGGCTTCGGCCGCAGGTCCCAGTAAAAATCCTTTATGCTGCGCACGATGCCGGTGTCTTCCATGCGCCTGAAGTAGTCGCGCTCGAATTCGTCCCAGCCGAGCAGGAACGGCGCCCGCCCCGACAGCGGGAAGGCGAACACCGAGTTCAGGCGCGACGAATGAAACTGCGTGTCGCTGCCCTGCAGGAATGGCGACGAGGCCGACAGCGCGATGAAATGCGGGATGTAGCGGTTCAGCGCATGCAGCAGGAACAGCGCCTTGTCGCCGCTGCCGCAGCCGATGTGGACGTGCTGGCCGAACACCGTGAACTGCTTGGCCAGGTAGCCGTACAGCGCCGAGACTTCGCGAAAACGCGGCTTTTCGTAGATGCGGCGCTCGGCCCACTGCTGGAACGGGTGGGTGCCTCCGCCGCACACGCCCACATTGAGGCGGTCGCCGGCGCGCACCAGCGTGTCGCGGATCAGGCGCAGCTCGTCCACCAGGGGCCCGAAGCCGGTGTGCACGCTGCTGTTAATCTCGATCATGCTCTCGGTGATCTCGGGCGTGACATTGCCCGGGAATGGCGCCCGCTCCAGCAGGTCGAGCATGTCGGGCGAGGCCGGCGTCAGGTCGAAGTCGGACAGGCCGACCAGCTGCAATTCGAGCTCGACGCCCATGGTCAGCGGCGCGGAGCGCGCAAAATCAGGCAGCGGCATCGTGGTTCTCCTTGTTCTTGTCCAGGCGTGCAGCAAGTCCCGCGGCGACACCGGACTCGCGCGCGCCGCGCAGGGCAAACTGGGTCAGCACCGGCGCGATCACTTCCAGCATCATCGCCATCGCCGCCAGCGGCGCCAGCGGGGTCAGGCTGTCGAACAGGTCGACGCCCTGGCGCCGGGTCTCTTCGATCAGCACGATCGCGAACACCGTCAGCGGCATGATCGCGATGCCCGTCAGCGCGCCCTTGCGCGCCGAGATGCCCGACACGCGCGCGGTCGCGGTGCACACGGCGACTTTGACCAGGGCGCGCACCAGCAGCAGGAGCAGGCCCAGCGCGAAACCTTCGGCGGTCGGCTGCCAGGCGATCGTGGTGGCGACAAAAAAGAACAGCAGCACGGTCAGCAGGTCGCCGAGTGCGCCGAAATTGCGCTGCGCCGGGCTCAGGGTGATGCGGCGGTGGCGCGCCACCAGGCCGAAGGTCAGCGCCGCCAGCACCGGCGACAGCTTCAACACGTGGGTGATCGCCACCAGCAGGAACACCGCCACCGCGAAGGTCAGCGTGGCGTCGTTGCGCACGCCGCCCACCAGGCGGCGCCACAGCGGCAGCAGGAAGCCCAGCGCCGCACCGAGGCCGCTCGACGCGGCCAGCACGACCAGGCCGGTCCAGCTGGCGTGGACCACGTCGCCCGAGGTCTGGAACACGCCCAGGCCCACGGTGACATTGAACACGAATACCGCCAGCACGCAGTTCAGCGCGCTCAGGTGCATGGCCCGTTCGGTCACTTGGCCACCCCCGCCCTGCTCGTTGACCACGCGCAGCAGGCCGGCTGGCGAACTGGCCATCGCCAGTGCTGCCAGCAGCAGTGCCGGCAGGGTCGCCACGCCGCAGGCGCGCGCCACCCAATACACTGCGGCCCAGGTCAGGCCGGCTTCCAGCACCGAGGTCGCCAGCAGCCAGGGATTGGTGCGCAGCCAGCGCAGGTTGATGCGGTAGCCGACCTCGAACAGCATCAGGCCGAAGCCGAGGTTCACCAGCATCATGAAGCTTTCGGCCTGGGCCGGCGGCAGGTAGCCGGCCGACAGATTGCCGAATACGAAGCCGCACAGGCCATACACGGCGATGCGCGGGACATTGACCCAACGGTACAGCAGCTCGCCGGCCATCCAGGCCAGTGTCAGCGCGAGCGGCCAGGCCAGCCCGTGCGCGAGAGACAGCAATTCGCTCATCAAGATCCTCCGGTAGGGGCGCACCAGGTCGCGGCCGAGAGGCCGGGCGGGCACGAACAGTTCTTGGCGCAGGCACGCCGTGGACGCGACGGGAATGGAGCAAAGTGCGGAAGTGGAACAGCTCCGCGCGTCCGGAAAAAAGCCCCCCGGCAAACGCGGGGGGTAAAAGAAACGGGGTGAACCGCCTCATCGCTGATCGGGCATCCGGACCAGCTGGACCGGTTGCCACTCGTCTATACTGCCCGAAAAATATAACCGTGGCAACCCTATTTGTGCGAATGTACTGACAAATCCCGTTGGCTTCCTTATCATACAAGCAATTTTGGAGGAGCGGTGCATGGAACAATTGCCCGGCTGGATGCAGGCAGGCGGCTGGGGCGCGTTGGCCGGCAGCGCCCTGCTGCTCGGCGCCGCCATCGGTTGGCACTGGCAGGTGCCGCAGCGCCTGGTGGCGGCGGTGATGGCGTTCGGCAGCGGGGTGCTGATTTCCGCGCTATCGTTCGAGATGATGGACGAGGCCGTCGCGACCGGTGGCTTGCCGGCCACGGCCGTGGGCTTCCTGTGCGGCGCGGCGCTGTATACGGGCGCGAACTGGCTGCTGGCGCGCCGCGGTGCGCGCCACCGCAAGCGCTCGGGCCAGCGGCATCCGCCAGCCGGCGAAGGCGGCGCGGACGGCGCGGCGATTGCGATCGGCGCCCTGCTCGACGGCATTCCGGAATCGATCGTGATCGGGGTGTCGCTGCTCGGCGGTGGCGGCGTGAGCGTGGCGGTGGTGGTGGCGGTGTTCTTGTCGAATCTGCCCGAGGGCTTGTCGAGCGCGGCCGGCATGAAACGGGCCGGGCGCCCTGCCCGCTTCGTGTTCGGGGTCTGGGCCGCGATTGCGCTGGCGTCCGGCCTGGCGGCGCTGCTCGGCTATACGGTGTTCCACCGCTTCGCGCCGGAAGTGCTGGCTGCGACCACCGCGGTGGCGGCCGGCGGCGTGCTGGCGATGGTGGTGGACACCATGATCCCTGAAGCGTTCGAAGAGACCCATGATTTCGCCGGACTGATCACGGTCGTGGGCTTCCTGGCGGCATTTGCGCTCAGCAAAGCTGCGTGACATCGGGCTGCGGCCAGGCGGCATCCACGGGGGTTCTTTCCCGTAAGCCGCTCTCTTGCCGCGGCAGTCCGCCATTGTCGGACATCTTTACATCCGCGTGACACGGATGGTTGCTGACTGCGGTAAGTACTTGTTCGGATTGCCAAAATCGATCGGGCACGACTCCTGCTAACAGTCGATATTGAGGACGATCAGTCCTCGCGCACTGCTGCGATGACCGGCAGCAGGCCCCTGCAAGTCCACCATCCACCAAAACGATCGGAGTGACTCTTGAATATCCTCAAATGCCTGAGAAACCTGGCGCTTTCCGCCATGCTGCTGTCCGCCGGCGTCGCCCATGCCGGCCTGCTGCAATTCCAGCTCACCGGCGACTACACGGCCAGCTGGACGCTGGATGCGAATCCGATGCCCGATATTGCGGTTGACGGTGAAGGGTTCATCCTGTGGGATGTGGAAGGCAACTTCCCTGGCTCGCTGTTCGACGAGAGCGACCTGACCTTCTTCAACACGAGTATTGGCGGCGGACTGGAGATCCTCGACTTCTATGGCGACACGCTGCTGCTGTCGGCCGAGGGCCTGCAGCTGTACACGGGTTCCGAAGACAATCCACTGTTCACGACCGGCTCGTTCGCGCTGACCGAGTACCTCGGTACCGGCAACTACGTGCTGACCATCGTCGACCTCGATGCGCCCGGCCAGGTTCCCGAACCGGCCACCGGCGCGCTGCTGATCGGCGGTCTGGGCCTGCTGTTCGCGGCGCGCAGGCGTCGCCAGGCGAACTGACGCTGGCGTCAGGGCCGGGATGCCCCGGCCTTGACACCAGGGGGCGGTGCCGAAGCCGCCAGGAAGGCCACGATCTCCAGCGCCTGCTTCTCGCTCATGAAGCTGAAGAACCGCATCTTGTTTCCCGGTATTACCTTGTCACTGTCGCGGATGAACGCCGCCAGCGTGCGCTCGTCCCATACCAGCGTCGACGCGCGCAGCGCCGGCGAATAGGCGTAGCCGGGCACGCTGCCCACCTTGCGCCCGATCACGCCATTCAGTTGCGGCCCGAAGCCGTTGGCCGCGTTCGGTCCGACGGCATGACAACCCGCGCAGCGCTGGAACAGCCGGCGACCCGACTCAACGCGCGCCGCCTGCCGCTCGGCGCCGCGGCTGGGGTCGCGATTGGGATTGGCCATGGCGACGGCGGGCAGCACCGCCAGCACGATCGCGCAGGACGCAGCAATCGCCCGCATCTATTTGACCCGCTGCTTTTCGAGTTTGCGCGCCAGCGTGCGCCGGTGCATGCCGAGCCGGCGCGCCGCCTCCGAGATATTGAAGTCGGTCTCGGCCAGCACCGCGTGGATGCGTTCCCACTCGAGCGTCTTGATCGAGGTCGACCGGTTGGTGACCTCGACATCGGTGCTGCCGGCGACGTGGCCGAAGGCGGCTTCGATGTCGTCGGCGTCGGACGGCTTGGCCAGGTATTGCACGGCGCCGAGCTTGATCGCCTCGACTGCGGTGGCGATGCTGGCGAAGCCGGTCAGCACCACGATCAGCATGTCCGGGTCGTGCTCATGCAGCAGCTGGACGCAGGCCAGGCCCGAGGTGTTGCCCTTGAGCTTGAGGTCGACCACGGCGTAGCCCGGGGTGTGCTCGCGCAGGATCTCGGCCGCCTCGTCGTAGCCGGTGGCGGCCAGCACGCGGTAGCCGCGCCGTTCGAACGAGCGGTTCAGGGTGCGGGCGAAGGCTTCGTCGTCTTCGATGATGAGCAGCAGCGGCTCAGGGTTTTCCATCCAGTTCCTCTTCCAGTTGGATCGCGGCCAGCGGCAGGCGCAGCGTGACCTGGGCCCCGCCGCCATCCAGGTTGCGGGCGGTCAGCGTGCCGCCGAGCTTGCGCACCACGTTCACTGCCAGGAACAATCCCAGGCCGCCGCCGGGTTTACCCTTGGTCGACTGGTACGGTTTGCCGAAACTGGCCAGCATGGCCGGCGCGAAGCCGGGGCCGCGGTCACGCACGCCCAGCACCAGCGTGCGGTCCTCGATGTGCGCATCCAGGGTGACCCAGTCGGGCGAGACTTCGAGCGCGTTGTCGAGCAGGTTGTCGACGGTCTGGCGCAGGGCCGAGTCGGACGCGACCGGGAAGTCCTGGGCGATCCGGTTATTATAAGTGAACAGCCGGGCCGGACGGCTGCCCTGCCACTGTTCGGCCAGGCCGTCCAGGAAGCTGCGCATCGTGGTGCGCTCGGCCGACTCGCCGCGCGCCTCGCCGGCCGACAGCAGGATGCCGCTGACGATCGACTTGCAGCGCTTGAGCTGGGTCTGCATCTCGGTCAGCTCTTCCAGCAGCATGCGGTTGTCGCGAATTTCCGGCATGCGCTTCCAGTCCCCCAGGATCACCGACACGGTCGACAGCGGCGTACCCAGTTCGTGGGCGGCGCCGCTGGCCAGCAGGCCCATGCGCACGATGTGCTCTTCCTCGGCGGCGCGCTGGCGCAGCGCGGCCAGCTGGGTGGCCTTGTCGCGCACATTGTCCGAGATGCGCGAAATGAACATCACCAGGAGTGCGGCGTTCAGCGCAAAGCACACCAGCAGGCCCTGCAGGTACAGGCTGCCGATCCCGCGCGCATGGTCGTACGGCAACGCGAGCGGCTGGGCGTACATGGCCAGGCCGGCCATGCAGACGATGGTGATCGCCACCACGGTCCAGGTCCACAGCACGTCCAGCAGCACCGCCGAGATGATCACTTGCAGCAGATACAGGAAGGCGAACGGGTTGGTGGTGCCGCCCGACAGGTACAGCAGCACCGTCAGGCTCGACACGTCGACCAGGATGGCCATGAACATCTCGCCGTTCGAGACCGGGCGGCGTTCGTGCCAGCGCAGGTGGCTGGCCACGTTGAAGGCGATCAGGCAGGCCAGCACCTGCAGCATGTGCACCAGCGGCAGCTCGATGCCGAAGATCAGGATCGCGGCGGCGATGGTCGTCACCTGGCCGACCACGGCGATCCAGCGCAGCTCGATCAGCTGCAGCATGTTCTTGTGGCCGGCGGCGAACTCGACGTTCGCGGCGGCCGCCGAGGGCGAGGTGCGCGCCGCCCGGGCGAAGAAATCCAGGGGAGATTGCATCGGGTCTCATCCAGTGTGGGGTGGCCGGGTTGTCGTCCACGCGTTCAGGCGCACGCTGCGCCGCCGCGGCGCCGGCACCCGTCGAACGCGTGGACGGCATGGCCGTCCACCGCACGGTATTCGAATCATCGGACTTTCGAACGCCTGCGCGTCAATCGTCGGCGCGGCGCGCCTCATGGCGAACGGCCCACCACAGGCCCGCTGCGACCATGAGGGCCAGAGCATACCAAGTGAGCGCGTAGACGAGGTGGGTATTTTTGAACGCGATCACGGTCAGGCCACCGACCGGGGCATCCGGGCCGGGTGGCTCCTGCCCTTTGGCGGCATCGACGAAGAACGGCGCGACCGTGCCGGCGTCGAAGCCGCGTGCGGCGGCGATGGCGGCCACGTCGCGCGAATACCAGCGGTTGTTGCGCGGATCGTTGTCGCGCAGGAAGCCGCCTTTCGGCTCGCTGATGCGCAGCAGGCCGGTCAGTTCGACCGGAGCGGCGCTGGCAGCGGCGCAGGCGCCAGGCCCGGCCGTGCGGCCCGGGAAGCGCGTGGCAATGTCGCCGCTGGACGGAATGAAGCCGCGGTTGACCAGCACGATGTGTCCATCCGGCGTGCACAGCGGCGTGAGCAGCCAGAAGCCGGCGCCCAGTTCGGACAGGGCCTGGACTGGTGCGGTGAATTCGGGGAGATAGCGTCCCGACAGGCGTACGCGGCGGTACTCGTCGGTGTCGCGGGAAATCTGCGGCCATCGCGCCGCCGGAGGCAGCGCAACGGGTTGCGCATGAACGCGTGCGTCGACGCGTTCGATCAGGTCCAGTTTCCATTGCAGGCGATACACCTGCCAGGTCCCCAGACCGGCAAACAGCACGAACAGCAGCAGGGCCAGCCCGGCCAGGAGACGCTTGGCGAATACCGAGCGCGGCTGGCTTGCCGGCCCTGCCGGCTGTTCGTGCACCATCGACATTTAGGTCATGTCGTGGGTGTTGGTCGGACCCATGCCAGGCATCATGTTGGTGTTCATGTGATGCATGACCCAGATCGAGCCGGACATGACGATGACCAGGATCACGACGGTCAGGATCAGCGCCATCATGTTCCAGCCGCCTTCCGACTTCGAGCTCAGGTGCAGGAAGTACACCATCTGCACGATCAGCTGCACGGCTGCGAAGCCGAGCACGACCCAGCGGGTGGTGTCCGGTGGCAGCACGTTGCCCATCACCAGCCAGAACGGGATGATGGTCAGGATCGCCGCCAGCACGAAGCCGGTGATGTAGTCCTTGGTGCTGTAGTGCGTCACGTAGACGTCGTGGCCGTGGCCGTGGTCGTTGTGGTGGTCGCTCATGGCAGCACTCCCATCAGGTAGACAAAGGTGAAGACGAAGATCCAGATCAGGTCCAGGAAGTGCCAGAACAGCGACAGGCACGACAGGCGACGGAAGTTTTCCGGGGTCAGGCCGTGCTTGCCCAGCTGGAAGAACAGGGTCACCAGCCAGATGATGCCGAACGTGACGTGCAGGCCGTGGGTACCGACCAGCGCGAAGAACGCGGTCAGGAAGCCCGAACGCTGCGGACCGGCGCCCATGTGGATCAGGTGCTGGAACTCATAGATCTCGACGCACAGGAACGCCAGGCCCAGGATGCCGGTGACGACCAGCCACATGCGGGTCTTGGCCAGGTTCTTGGCTTGCGCCGCGATCATGGCGAAGCCGAAGGTCAGCGACGACACCAGCAGGAATGCGGTGTTGAGCGCGATCAGCGGCAGTTCGAACAGCTCGGCGCCGGTCGGACCGCCGGCGTAGCTGCGGCCCTGCACCGCATAGGTGGCGAACAGGGACGCGAAGATGAGGCAGTCGCTCATCAGGTACAGCCAGAAGCCCAGCAGCGTACCCTGCTCCGGGTGGTGTTCGCGGACGATGTAGCGTCCGCTCACGTCGTCGGCGACACTGCCGCCGGTGATGTTTGCGTTAAGTTCAGACATGGCTTTCCAGCATACGGGTGCGCGCTTCTTCGGTACGGGTGACTTCTTCCGCCGAAATATAGTAATCGCGCTTGTAGTTGAAGGTATGGATGATGATCGCGGCCATCATGGCAACGAAGGCCACCACGGTCACGGCCCACATGTGCCAGATGATGCCGAAGCCGACCGCGCACGCCAGGGCGGACACGATGATGCCGGCGCCGGTGTTCTTCGGCATGTGGATCGCCACGAAGTCCTTCAGTGGACGACGGTAGCCATTCTTCTTCATGTCGGCGAAGGTGTCGTTGTCGTGCACGACCGGGGTGAACGCGAAGTTGTAGTCCGGTGGTGGCGACGAGGTCGACCATTCGAGCGTACGGCCTTCCCATGGATCGCCCGTGAAGTCGCGCAGACGTGCGGTGTTACGGTCGCGGAAGCTCACGTAGAACTGCATCAGCAGCGCAGCGATACCGCCGGCGATCATCAGGGTGCCCACGAACGAGATCTGGAACAGCCACTGCACCGAAGGATCGTCGAAGTGACTCACGCGACGGGTGTAGCCCATGAAGCCCAGGATGTACGGTGGGGTGAACGCGACCCAGAAGCCGATCGACCAGAGCCAGAACGAGACCAGACCCCAGAAGCGGTCCAGCTTGTAGCCGAAGGCTTTCGGGAACCAGAAGTTGATACCGGCGAAGATACCGAACACGACACCGCCAATGATGACGTTGTGGAAGTGGGCGATCAGGAACAGCGAGTTGTGCAGCACGAAGTCGGCCGCAGGAATCGCCAGCATCACGCCGGTCATGCCGCCGACCGTGAAGGTCAGCATGAACGAGATGGTCCACAGCATCGGCAGTTCGAAGCGGATACGGCCGCGGTACATGGTGAACAGCCAGTTGAAGATCTTGGCCCCGGTCGGGATCGAGATGATCATCGTGGTAATGCCGAAGAACGCATTGACGCTCGCGCCCGAACCCATGGTGAAGAAGTGGTGCAGCCAGACCAGGTACGACAGGACCATGATGACGCAGGTTGCGTACACCATCGAGGTATAGCCGAACAGGCGCTTGCCGCAGAAGGTCGAGACCACTTCGGAGAAGATACCGAAGGCCGGCAGGATCAGGATGTAGACCTCCGGGTGGCCCCAGATCCAGATCAGGTTGACGTACATCATCGGGTTGCCGCCACGGTCGCTCGTGAAGAACGCGGTGTCGAGCAGACGGTCCATGCCCAGCATGGCCAGCACGGCGGTCAGGATCGGGAAGGTGATCACGATCAGGATGTTGGTGCACAGCGAGGTCCAGGTGAAGACAGGCATCTTCATCAGGTCCATGCCTGGCGCACGCATCTTGATGATGGTGACGATCAGGTTGACACCGGACAGCGTGGTGCCGACGCCCGCGACCTGCAGCGCCCAGATGTAATAGTCGACGCCGACACCCGGGCTGGCCAGGATGCCCGACAGTGGCGGATATGCCAGCCAGCCGGTGCGTGCGAATTCACCGACGAACAGCGATGCCATGATCAGCACCGCGCCCATGGCGGTCATCCAGAACGAGAAGTTGTTCAGGAACGGGAATGCCACGTCGCGCGCGCCGATCTGCAGCGGCACCACGTAGTTCATCAGGCCGGTCACGAACGGCATCGCCACGAAGAAGATCATGATCACGCCGTGGGCGGTGAAGATCTGGTCGTAGTGGTGCGGCGGCAGGAAGCCGAGGTTGTCGCCGAAGGCGATGGCTTGCTGGGCGCGCATCATGAAGGCGTCGGCGAAGCCGCGCAGGAACATGATCAGACCCAGGATCATGTACATGATACCGATCTTCTTGTGGTCGATACTGGTGATCCAGTTTTTCCACAGGGAGCCCCACAGGCGGAAGTAGGTCAGCAGGCCAACGAGGCCCAGGCCGCCAACGATCACACCGGCGAAGGTAGCGAGCAGAATCGGCTCATGGAGCGGGATCGAATCCCAGCCCAGCCGACCGAAGATAAACTTCGTCAAGTCGAATGATTCTTGCATGATTACTTCATCAAGGTATTAATAGGAGCCACACACATCTCGAGCGCCTCGGCCAGCTGCGACTTGCCATCTTTTGGAAGCTGGCGGATCGAGGCAGCCATCTGGTTGCGCTTCATGTCTTCGTGCATCTGCTGGTTCATGCACATGGTGCCTTCAGCCACGCAGCGGTTCAGCACGCGGTTGAACAGCGCCGGCTCGACCTGGCCGTAGTGACGCACCGGTTCCCTGGCGGTCGGCTTTTCGAGCGTCAGGTAGTCGGCGCGGTCCAGCACTGCCGGCTCGGCCTTCATCTTCTCGACCCAGGCGTTGAACTCGTCGGTGCTGACACCCTTGTAGGCGAACTTCATGTGCGAGAAACCGTCGCCGCTGAAGTTGGCCGACAGGCCGTGGTAGTCACCGGCCTTGTTCAGGACCGCGTTCAGTTCGGTCTGCATGCCCGGCATCGTGTAGATCATGCCGGCCAGCGTCGGAATGTAGAACGTGTTCATCACGGTCGAGGACGTCATCTTGAAGCGGATCGGGGTGTCGATCGGGGTCACCAGCTGGTTGACCGAGGCGACGCCCTGTTCCGGGTAGATGAACAGCCATTTCCAGTCCAGCGCCACGACCTGCACTTCCAGCGGCTTGGTCGACGCGGGAATCGGGCGGTTGGCGTCCAGGCGGTCGAGCGGACGGTAAGGATCGAGCTTGTGGGTGCTGACCCAGGTGATCAGGCCCAGAACGATGATGATCAGGAGCGGTGCGCCCCAGATGATGAGCTCGAGTTTCGTCGAGTGGTCCCAATCGGGTTCGTACTTTGCGTTGGCGTTCTTGCGATAGCGCCAGGCAAACAGGACAACCAACAACATCACGGGGACGATGATCAACAACATCAGCGCAACCGAAATGGTGATCAGATCGGCCTGCTGCTTCGCGATATCGCCGGTGGGATTCATCACGACCGTGTTGCAGCCGGCCAGCGCTGCAAGCGGAAGTAATGGAAGTCCGCGGCGGACAATTTTAGGAATCATGCTAGGTATCTAACGTTACATGGAATGGGAACATGCTACTGTAATGCCAAAGGTCGCCGAAGAACATTGGACAGTTTGTCCCACCCCTTGCCATAGTGCAATTTTGGCAACAATCGGGAAGCATCGACTAACCAGGCGGCGGCCGCTGACACATTTGGAGAACATGATATGCACAGCACGACGACGCATGGCGGCGCAGGAGCCGCACCAATCACGGATCCGCACAGCGGCGCCCGTAACATCAATGCCCGCGACGCCCATGTCGATCCGGGCGACATTGCCGTCGGCGTGGTCGTCGGCCGGTCCGCGGAATATTTCGAATTCTTTGTATACGGCATTGCCTCGGTCCTGGTATTCCCGTCCATCTTCTTCCCCTGGGCCGACCGCCTGACGGCGACCCTCTATTCGTTCGCGATCTTTTCGCTGGCCTTCGTGGCGCGCCCGATCGGTACGATCGCTTTCATGTGGATCCAGAAGCGCTACAGCCGCGATCTGAAACTGCTCATTGCACTGTTCATGATGGGCACCAGCACCGTCGTCATCGCCCTGCTGCCGAGCTACAGCGAAATCGGCGTCACCGCGATCGTCCTGCTGGCCCTGCTGCGCATCGCGCAGGGTGTGGCGCAAGGCGGTTCGTGGGACGGCCTGCCGTCGCTGCTCGCCCTGAGCGCACCGGAAAACAAGCGCGGATGGTACGCCATGCTTGGACAATTGAGCGCACCGCTTGGATTTGTCATCGCAGCCGGCACTTTCGCCTACCTGCATACCTACCTGACCCAGGAAGATTTCCTGACCTGGGGCTGGCGCTTCCCGTTCTTCGTCGCCTTCGCGATCAATGTGGTCGGCCTGTTCGCCCGCCTGCGCCTGGTGTCGACCACCGAGTACGCCCGCCTGCTGGATTCCAGCCAGCTCGAGCCGGCGCCGCTGGGTGAGCTGATGCGCACCCAAGGCAGCAACATCGTGATCGGCGCCATGGCGGCCCTGGCCAGCTATGCCCTGTTCCACCTGGTGACCGTGTTCCCGCTGTCGTGGATCCAGTTGTACGACACCCGTCCGATGGATGAGTTCCTGCACGTCCAGATGTGGGGCGCCGGTCTGGCCGCAGTCGCCATGCTGATCTCCGGCAAGGTCGCCGACATCGTCGGTCGCCGCACCGTCCTCGGCACGCTGGCCGCCCTGATCGCCCTGTTCTCGGCCTTCATCCCGACCCTCATCGACGGCGGCGAAGCCGGCCAGAACGCCTTCATCCTGATCGGCTTTACCCTGCTGGGCCTGTCGTATGCCCAGGCAGCCGGCGCGACCACCGCGAACTTCCAGAAGCACCTGCGCTACACCGGCGCGGCCCTCACCGCCGACCTCGCCTGGCTGGTCGGCGCGGCCTTCGCACCCCTGGTCGCCCTCGGCCTGTCGGCCCATTTCGGCCTCGGCTACGTCAGCCTGTACCTGCTGTCCGGCGCCGTGGTCTCCCTGGCCGCCCTGAGCCTGAACCGCAAACTCGAAATCCGCGACTAACCCTCGCCCTCTTGCACCAACGGCCCTGCGGGGCCGTTTTTTTTCGCCCCTCACAATGAGGGTCAGCGTCGAATTAATGTGCAATATCCTCATAACCTTGCTTTTTAATGAGGGTCAGAGTCGAATTAATTTGCAATTTATTTTCAACCTTGCCCAATTTGGCCAGCAAATGGCACTGCGCTGCGGATGCACGAGGCATGCGACGTGGTTTTGATACTGATGCAGCAGTTTTCGAGCGCCGTGTGGAAACTTCCGTGGAAAATGCGAACAATTGCTCAATAATTCGACACTGACCCTATTTATAGACGTAGAAATTCAGCAAGTTCGAAGAATAAATGGGGACAGAGTGGTCAGCGGCCAATGTATGGCGTTTCGATAGTCGAATGACTGTAGAGGCGTGCGTATTCTTTGGCCGCCTGATATAGCAGCGCCGACACGCACTGTGCTATGGCCCCTGGTTCAGGGATCTGGGCAGATATCCACTGGCGTTCAGCGATCCACCCTCGTGGGCGCGCCGGTGTCGACGTGCTGGTACGCAGGAAAGCAATGGCGCAAAGGAAAACGTCGGCGCTGGTGACCTGGACGGGATTGGGAAATGAATGGCTCAGCTGCTGCGTACCGGTCCGATTGGAATGCACCGCCCACGCTTGCAGCCGAGCGGCGATCGGTCAGAAGAACCTGGTGCGGCAAGCCGGCACATGTTCGCTACGGCTGGCACGGGAATCCATTCAGGCCGAATCGGCCGTGCGTGCGCGTCATGCCGCCGACGGCTGCATCCCTGATGGAAGTCCGGCTTGAGGCCGCCGCGACCGATCGTGACCGGCCGGATCAGCCCAGCGCCGTATCCAGCACCGTCATCAGGATGAACCCGAACACCAGCGCGATGCTGGCCTGGGTGCCGTTCCCGGCCTGACGCGACTCGGGAATGACATCGTTGACGATTACCAGCAGCATTGCCCCGGCCGCAGCGGCCAGTGCAAACGGCAGCAATCCGGAGGAAATCCCGATCAGCGCCACGCCGAACACGGCGGCGATCGGCTCGATCAGCCCGGACATGACGCCCATGCCCACCGCCACCAGCCGGCTGTAGCCGACCGCATGCAGCGCCAGCGCCACCACCAGTCCCTCGGGGACGTCCTGGATCGATACGCCGGTCGCCAGCGACATCGCCTTTTCGGTATCGATGCCGGCGAACGCGACGCCGATCGCCAGGCCCTCGGGAAGGTTGTGCAGCGCCACCGCCCACACGAACAGCCAGGCGCGGCGCAGCGACACGTCTTCCTTGCTGAAGGTGAGCACGCCATCGGTACGCACCACCCGGCCCAGGAGCAGGATGGCGCCGGCGCCGGCCATGATGCCGGCCCCGATCATCAGGCTCGCTTCCCAGCTGCCTGCCCCGCTCGAACGCGCGGCGGACAATGCTGGAATCACCAGCGAGAACGCGGTGGCGCCCAGCATGACGCCGCCGCCGAAGCCGAGGAAACAATCGTAGGTGCGCTTCGAGAAATTCTGTGCGAACAGCACGGGCAGCGTGCCCAGCGCCGTGGCCGCCGCCGCCGCGCCGCCACCCATCAGGGCCGCCAGCATCTTGGGGTTGGCATTCATGATCTGTTCGACCAGGCTGCCGAGCAGCACCAGCATGCCGACTGCGCAGATGCCGAGTCCGATCGCACGTCGCGCAGTCAACCAGCGCGGCAAGGTGCGCGACCCATCAGCGTTCTGCGTACGAAAATTCATGCGAGGCCCAATTAAGAATAATTCTCATTTCGATCATGGTATCACTATCGCGGCGCGCTGCCGCGCCAATTTGCAGTCATGCATCGCGTGGATCGATACGGCGACAGTATTACCCTGAATAATCTCAAACGGCCTGGGACTGCGCTGTCAGGGGCGCGCTCGCGCCGCTGTAGGACAAGTGCGAGTGTGTTTCATAAAATACCACGCATCGGGGCGGAACGGGTGTGCGCGGCAGCTCCGCGATAGAGCCACCGCATGTGCACACCACGTGGCGGAAACGGCATGGCCGGCCCGGGCGGACCGGGCAGTGCTGCGCCGGGCCTTACTTCAGCGGCTTGCCGCTGCCCATCGGATTGCCGATGCCGGTATCGTCGAGCGGACCGCCGCGCGAGCCGACGTTGGCATCGCCCATTGCATTGCCGCTCGATCCGGCCAGCGTACCGCCGGAAGCCGACTGCATCATGCCGAGTTCGGCGCCGGTACGCGGCATCGCCGCCGGATTCGACTGGGTGCGCGCAGCCATCTGCTGCAGCACGTCGATATCGTCATCGGGCAGCGCCACCGCGGCGTCGCCGGGGCCGCCGTCGACCGCCATCTGCTTGTCGCGGTCGCTCACGAAGTCCCAGTCGGCGCCCTGGTTCCAGGCGCCGCGCATCTCGCCCTCGCCTTGCGACATATTGTAGTAAACGCTGGCGAAGCGCGGGTCGACCGGCATTTTGCCCGGCGGGAAGTTGGGCTCGATCGCATACAGCGCCTTCTCGAACGATTTCAGGTGGGCCACTTCGCGCGTCATCAGGAAGCCTAGCGCCTCCTTCACGCCCGGGTCGTCGGTCAGCGCGATCAGGCGCTCATAGACGATCTTGGCGCGCGCCTCGGCCGCGATGTTCGAGCGCAGGTCGGCGGTCGGCTCGCTGATCGAGTCGATGTAGGCTGCCGTCCAAGGCACCCCGGCCGAGTTGACCAGTGGCGTACCGGCCCCGTACAGCACCTGCGTGATGTGGCTGTCGTTACCGGGACCGGTGATCGAACGGTACATGTCGGCCTCGCTGTCGACGGCCTCGGCCAGACGGCCCTTGGCGCCCTTGTTGAGCATGGCGACGATGTGGCCGATGACTTCGAGGTGGCTCAGCTCCTCGGTCGCGATATCGAACAGCATGTCCTTGCGGCCTGGATCGTCTTCCGACACGGCCTGGGTAAAGTAGCGCATCGCGGCGGCAAGCTCGCCTTGCGGGCCGCCGAATTGTTCGAGCATGAGATTGGCCAGTGCGGGGTTGGGTCCGCTGACCCGGACTGTGTACTGCAGACGCTTATTGTGTGCAAACATATCAGGTCTCTCCGATCGGTATGGATGATTTGGCAACAACGCGTCCAGCGTTATTTACCAGAGAACAAAGCCGCCGGGATCGGCAGTTCGTGTTCACATCTTCGCAAAACGCTGATGTGGCTGAGGTCAGGAGGCGGCCCGTGTGCATGTAGGACAAATTTGACAATCTATCGTTTCACGTGACACATTTTCGGTTATCAACACGGCTCGAATGACCACGTTCATTGCAGGGAAATAGGCTGACAAGCCAGCGGCGCGCGCGCCTACAGCGGTATGGACCAGCCCCGTCCTACCATGATGTTCAAACAACCACGACGGGGGTACGACCATGTTCAATCTGAAGCAGCTGAGCCCGACCATCACCGACATGATCCGTTTCGATCACTCGCATGTGATGGTGACCTTCCACCAGTATTCGAAAGACAAGAGCCCGCGCGTCAAGAAAGCGCTGGCGGACACCATCTGCGATGCGTTGGAGATCCACGCGACACTCGAGGAAGAAGTCTTTTATCCGGTGATGCGCGAGCGCGACGCCAAGGAGCCGTTCATCCACGAGGCCGAGCCGGAACACGACGAAATGCGCCGCATCATCGCCAAGCTGCGCGCGACGCCGGGCAGCGACCCGCGTCACGACGACCTGGTGATGGAACTGATGCGCGACGTCATCCACCACGTGGCCGACGAGGAAACCCGCCTGCTGCCGGATGCCGAAGCGATCCTGGGCAAGCAGCGCCTGTCCGAACTGGGCGCCGACATGACGCGTCGCCGCGTCCAGCTGCTCGGGCCGAAGGCCGGCAAGATCGCCAAAGAACATGCAGTGGGCTTCTCCGGCAGCACCGCAGCCATGGTGGTCGGCGTGGCGGGCGCCCTGATTGCCGCGTTCGCGCTCAAGCCGAACCGGGCGGACAAAGCACAACCAGCGCGCGCCTGAATACCGAAGCGCCAGCACGCAATACTGCGCGCCGGCTTGTCGACGCGCCCTGCAGCCGCCGCGCGGGCGGCTGCTAGACGTGATCGGAAAAAAACACCGGCCCCAGGTCGAGGGTCGATTTCACACCGACATCGTCCCGGTGCGCGGCCAGCCAGCGCTCGGCCGAGGCCACACCCTGGTCGTGCAGCAACTGCAGGAACGGCATCTCGGCATTGAACTTGGCCGAGATCCCGTGATCCTGCAGATACTCGTTGCCACTAATCAAATGTACATGCATGGTCGCCGGCGTCGCCCCCGCCCCGCGCGTCTCATCCGGCACGCCGTTCAGGTACCGCAAGGCGCTGACCTCGCGCACGAAGCTCAGGTTGAAGGCAATTTCGTTGGCCCGATTGGAAATGTCGGCCATCGTGCGCGGCATGTCGCTGCGCGCAATCGGGTTGTTCTGGATGATCACCAGGTCGCTTGCCTTGGCGTGCTCGAGCAGCGGCGCCAGCGGAGGATTGGCGACATAGCTGCCATCCCAGTACATCTCGCCTTCGACCTCGACCGCCGCGAACACGGTCGGCAAACAGGCCGACGCCACCAGGCGCTGCACGTCCATCTCTGCGCGGGTGAACAGCTTGCCCGCGCCGGTGCGCACATTGGTCGCGGCCACGAACAGCTGCAGCTCGTCACAGGCGCGCACCCGCTCGAAATTGATCGTCGTCGACAGAAAATTGCGCAGCGGGTTGAGCGTGATGGGGCCTTCGCGCACCGGTCCGGCCAGCGCGCCGGCCATTTCGAGCAGATGGTAGAACGGCGAATATGCCATCGTGAAGGTCGGCGCCATGCGGTCGAGCGGCGTGCGCTGCAGCGGACTGAGGGTCGCCGTGGCCCCCAGCGTGCGCCAGAAGGTGTCGAGCGCGCGACGCGCGCCCTGGCGGCCGCCGCCACGCGCATAGCCATCGGCAACCACGACCGCGTTGATGGCGCCCGCGCTCGAACCACTCAAGGCCTCGATGACCAGGTCTTCTTCCTGCAGCAACCGGTCGAGCACGCCCCAACCGAAAGCGCCATAGGTACCGCCGCCCTGTACGGCAACACTGATTGTCTTGTAATTGGTCAAGATAGGCTCCGCACGAAAACGAACGGTCAGCCTACCGCGTCGCGGCGGTTCATGGCGCAGCGCAGCAAAATTGCGCGCCAGGCCAGCATACACGCACAAGCTGCCAGCGGACTAGCCCATCCACCCCATCACCAGCGGCACCAGCCACGGCGCCAGCAGCGCCGTCAACGCACCGTTGAGTCCCATGGCCAGCCCGGCGAACGCGCCCATCTCGGCGCTGTAGTGAAAGGCGCGCGCCGTCCCGATCCCGTGCGACGCCAGTCCGAGCGCGAAGCCGCGCGCCATGTCCGAGCGGATCCGCAGCAGGTCGAACAGGTAGCGCCCGGCGATGGCGCCGAAGATGCCGGTCCCGATGACCAGCGCCGCTGCCAGCGCGGGAATCCCGCCCAGCCGCTCGGCCACCGCCATGGCGATCGGCGAGGTGGCCGATTTCGGTCCCAGCGTCGCGGCCAGCTCGGGCGTCGCGCCCAGCAGCATGGCGATCGCCACCGCCGACACGATCGCCGTCACGCTGCCGGCCAGCAGGGCCGCGCTCAGGGGCGCCCAGGCCCGTTTCAGGCGCGGCAGCTGGCGCACCAGCGGCAGCGCCAGCGCCACCGTGGCCGGCCCGAGCAGGAAGTGGACGAACTGCGCGCCCGCAAAATAGCGTTCGTACGACATCCCCGACAGCCACAATACGGCCACGACCAGGGCGATGGATATCGCCACCGGGTTGGCCAGCGTGGCGCCCTTGCAGCGCACGAAGATCCACTGCGCCGCCAGGTAGGCGCACAGCGTCAAGGTCAGCCCCAGCAGGGGCGAGGCGGAAAGATAGACCCAGAACAGGCCGAATTGCGGGCTGAGTGCGGCGAAATCAGGCATCGCCGTCCCTGGCCGCGGTGGTGGCTGCCGCGTCAGCTGCGTTGGTGTCCGCTACGTCGTTGCCCGCTGCGCCGAGTCCGCGCAGCAGCAGCCCGGTGACTGCCAGCGCCAGCACCGTGCTGGCCACCACCGAGACGATGATCGCCAGCCAGTGCCCTTCTCCCTTGCCGGCCGCGGCGACGATGCCGACGCCGGCCGGCACGAACAGCAGCGACAGATGCTGCAGCAGCGCGTTGGCGGCGCTCTCGATGCGTTGCTGCAGGGGTGGCGCCAGCAGCAGCGCCACCATCAGCAGCAGCATGCCGGCCACCGGGCCGGGAATCGGCAGCGCGAGCAAGAAGACGATGCCTTCGCCCAGGCACTGGAACAACAACAGGAGCGCGAACGCAGCCAGCATGAAGGCACCCGACCCAAAAAGGATGAGGATAGCAAATCTGCTACCTTCCTGCCGGCGTCCGGCCCGCGCGCAGGGTCAGGCCGTGGCAGGCGTCCCCTGGATCGCACCGCGCTTGAGCTGGTCGCGCTCGATCGACTCGAACAGCGCCTTGAAGTTGCCTTCGCCGAAGCCGTCGTCGCCCTTGCGCTGGATGAACTCGAAGAACACCGGTCCCAGCTGGGTCTCGGAAAAGATCTGCAGCAGCAGGCGCGCCTTGCCATCCTTGACCGCGCCGTCGAGCAGCAGCCCGCGCGCCTTGAGTTCGCCCGCATTCTCGCCATGGCCCGGCACGCGCTCGTCCAGCATCTCGTAATAGGTCTCGGGCGGTGCGCTCATCAAGGGCACACCGGCGGCGCGCAGGCTGTCCACGGTCTGCATCAGGTCGTCACTCAGCAAGGCAATGTGCTGGATGCCCTCGCCGTTGAACTGCATCAGGAATTCCTCGATCTGGCCGCCGCCGGCCTTGCCTTCTTCGTTCAGCGGAATCCGGATCATGCCGTCCGGCGCCGTCATCGCGCGCGACGTCAGGCCGGTGTACTCGCCCTTGATGTCGAAGTAGCGGATCTCGCGGAAGTTGAACAGCTTCTCGTAGAAGCCGGCCCAGTACGACATGCGGCCGCGGTACACATTATGGGTCAGGTGGTCGATGATCGACAGGCCGTGGCCGACCGGGTTGCGCTCGACGCCCTCGATGAATTCGAAGTCGATGTCATAGATCGACTTGCCCTCGTCGAAACGGTCGATCAGGTACAGCGGCGCGCCGCCGATGCCCTTGATCGCCGGCAGGCGCAGTTCCATCGGGCCGGTCGGGATGTCCACTGCCTGGGCGCCCAGCTCGAGCGCGCGGGCATACGCCTTGTGCGCGTCGCCCACCCGGAACGCCATGCCGCAGGCCGACGGACCGTGTTCGGCCGCAAAATAAGCCGCGTAGCTCTTCGGCTCGTTGTTGACGATGAAATTGATGCCGCCCTGGCGAAACAGCGACACGTCCTTCGAGCGGTGCCGCGCCACCTTGGTGAAGCCCAGCTTGGTGAACACGTCTTCCAGCACGCCCGGGGTGGGCGATGCGAACTCCACGAATTCGAAGCCCATCAGGCCCATCGGGTTGTCGAACAGGTCTGCCATGTGTCTCTTCCTTCTCTTCTAGTGAATGGTCGTCATTCGGCGAACACGTCGGCCAGCAGCGTGCGCAGCCAGGCGTTGCCGGGATCCTGGTTGAAGCGGCGGTGCCAGAAAATATTCGTCTGCAGCGCCGGCAAATCGAGCGGCGGCGCCACCCATTCCAGGTTGAACGGGCCGGCGGCGCGTTCGGCCAGCTTTTGCGGCACCGTCACCACCAGGTCGGAGGCGCCGACCATGTACGGCACCGCCGTGAAATGCGGCACCCGGTAGCGGGTCGAGGCGCCGATGCCGGCCTTGGCCAGCACCGCGTTGACCCGGTCGTAGGGGCTGTCGGCGGCGTCCACCAGCAGGTGTTCGGCGGCGATGAAGCGCGCCAGCGTCAGTTCGCCCTTGCCCAGCGGATGGCCACGCCGGAACATCGTCACGAACGGCTGGCGAAACAGCTGGCGCGTGTACAAGGCGTCGGAAACATCCTCGAACGGCCCCACCGCCAGGTCGACCCGCCCTGCTTCCATGTGCTCCTTCAAGGCCAGCGTACCGATGCGCAGCGAGCTGATCTCGACCTGCGGCGCGAGCTGGCGGCAGCGCTCGACCAGCGTGGGCATGAAGTGGATCTCGCCGACGTCGGTCATGGCCAGCGCGAAGCGCCGCGTGCTGGTGGCCGGCTCGAAGCGGCTGCGCTGGTTCAGGGCCAGCGCCACCTGGGCCATGGCGGCGCCGATCGGCTCGGCCATCTGCGACGCCAGCGGGGTCGGCTGCATGCCGGAGGCGGTGCGCACGAACAGCTCGTCGCCGAAGCTGCGGCGCAGGCGCGCCAGCGCATTGCTGACGGCCGACTGGCTCAGTCCCAGGCGGCGCGCGGCCGACGAGATCTGGCGCTCCCGGTAGACTTCCTGGAACACGGACAGCAGGTTCAGGTCGATGGCGTGCGGTTCGATCATGGCTCGGTGGCTGGGCGCTGGCCGGGCGGCAGGCGCGACACCCATTGTCGGCTTCACCCTCCCGCACGGCCAGCAATATTGACGATATGAATAGTCTACATTCTTCTATTCATCTCGTAAAACACGCCGCCGTATTGTAGGGTAGACGCATCCCCCGTCCACGCGTCCAGACGCGTTCCACCAGGAGCCAGCATGCACGACCCGTCCGCCTACATGAGCGGCTTCGGCAACGAATTCGCCACCGAAGCCCTGCCCGGCACCCTGCCCCGGCACCGCAACTCGCCCCAGCGCGTGGCCCACGGCCTGTACGCCGAACAACTGTCGGGCACCGCCTTCACCGCGCCGCGCAGCCATAACCGCCGCTCCTGGCTGTACCGGATCCGTCCGGCCGCGGTACACGGCAGCTTCAGCGCGCTGGCCGCGCCGCGCCTGGCCAGCCGCTTCGACCAGCCGGCCCCGCCCAACCAGCTGCGCTGGAGCCCGCTGCCGATGCCGGATACCCCCACCGATTTCGTCGACGGCTGGGTGACGATGGCCGGGACCGGTTCACCCGAAGCGATGAGCGGCTGCGCGATCCACCTGTATGCGGCCAACCGCGCCATGGACGGGCGCTATTTCTATGATTCCGACGGCGAACTGCTGATCGTGCCGCAGCAGGGCCGCCTGTCGATCGCCACCGAGTTCGGCCTGCTCGAGGTAGCGCCCCAGCAGATCGCCGTGATCCCGCGCGGGGTACGCTTCCAGGTCGCGCTGCCCGATGGCGAGGCGCGCGGCTACCTGTGCGAGAACTTCGGCGCCCTGTTGCAACTGCCCGACCTGGGGCCGATCGGCTCGAACGGCCTGGCCAATCCGCGCGACTTCCTGACCCCGACCGCGCGCTACGAAGACGTCGAGGGCGACTTCGAGCTGGTCACCAAGTACGGCGGGCGGCTGTGGCGCGCGGCCATCGGCCACTCGCCGCTCGACGTCGTGGGCTGGCACGGCAACTACGCGCCCTACCTGTACGACCTGCGCCACTTCAACGCGATCGGTTCGATCAGCTACGACCATCCCGACCCGTCGATCTTCCTGGTGCTGCAGTCGCCGTCGGACACGCCGGGCGTCGATGCGCTCGACTTCGTGATCTTCCCCCCGCGCTGGCTGGTGGGCGAAGACACCTTCCGCCCGCCCTGGTTCCACCGCAACGTGGCCAGCGAATTCATGGGCCTGATCCACGGCGCCTACGACGCCAAGGCCGACGGTTTCGTACCGGGCGGCGCCAGCCTGCACCACTGCATGAGCGGCCACGGGCCGGACGCGGCGACGTTCGACAAGGCCAGCAGCGCCGACACCCGCCAGCCGCACAAGGTCGCCGACACGATGGCGTTCATGTTCGAGACCCGCCATCCGCTGGTGCCGACCGGCCACGCACTGGCTTCGCCCCAGCTGCAGGCGGACTACCAGCAATGCTGGGCGGGTATCCGCAAGGGCTTCGCTGCGCCGGCCTGAGGCGAGCGACATGCGGTGGCCGAGTGGCGGCCGGGTGGCGGCCGAGCCGTGTTCCGCGATTATCGGGGATATGCCATGATATTTCGGCAAGCCACCCCGGCCTGCCCGGCCACGGCCCGGATCGACCGCGCGAGGGGCATCCGCCCGCCATGTCCGACATCCTGATCATCCTCGTTCTGATCCTGCTGAACGGGGTGTTCGCCATGAGCGAGCTGGCGCTCGTCTCGGCCAAGCGCCTGCGCCTGGAACGCCACGCCCAGGAAGGCAGTCGCGGCGCACGCGCCGCGATCAGCCTGGCCGACAATCCCAGCCACTTCCTGTCGACCGTCCAGGTCGGCATCACGCTGATCGGCATCTTCACCGGTGCGTTCGGCGAAGCGTCGCTGGTGCAGCGCCTCAGGCCGCAGATCGAACAGGTGACGCCGCTCGCGACCTATGCCTACGAGATCGCGCTGGGCATCGTGGTGCTGGCGATCACTTTCGTGTCGATCGTGCTGGGCGAACTGGTGCCCAAGCGGATCGCGCTGCGCTATCCGGAAGCGACGGCCACGCTGATCGCCCCGCCGCTGTCGATGCTGTCGGGCGTCATGGCGCCGTTCGTCAAGGTGCTGTCGCTGAGCACCGAGGCCATCGTCGGCCTGCTCGGCATCAAGGAGACCAAGGGCGAGGCCCCGACCGAGGAAGACATCGCCGGCATGTTCAAGGAAAGCACCGACGCCGGGCTGTTCGAAAAGACCGAGTACGACATCGTCTCGCGTGCGCTGCGCCTGGACGACCGCCACCTGAAGGCCCTGATGACGCCGCGGGTCGACCTGGTGCTGATCGACCTCGATGCCGACCGGCGCGACATCCTCGAGCTGATCTCCTGCCACAGCTACAGCCGCTTTCCCGTATACCGGGGCGACCGCGCCCAGATCACCGGCTACATCAAGGTGCGCGACCTGCTGGCCCAGTCGGTGCGGCACGGCTCGATCGACGCGGTGAATATCGAGGGCGCGGTGCAGGATCTGCTGTACGTGCCCGAAACCGTGGGCGCGATGGTGCTGCTCGAGCTGTTCAAGAAGAACCGCGCCGAACTGGCCCTGATCGTCGACGAGTACGGCGACATCCAGGGCCTGGTCACGCTGTCGGACGTGATGAGCGCACTGGTGGGCGACGTCACCGTGATCGGCGAAGAGCACGATCCGGACGCGGTGCAGCGCCAGGATGGCAGCTGGCTGCTCGATGGCGGCATCGACCTCGACCGCTTCCGCGACCTGATGGCCACCAGCGTGCGCTTCCCGGACGAGGATGCCGGGGCGTATCACACGCTGGCCGGCTTCGTGCTGTACCAGTTGGGGGCGATTCCCAAGACATCCGAATTCTTCGTGTGGGGCGATTACCGTTTCGAGGTGGTCGATATGGACGGGAACCGGATCGACCGGCTGCTGGTCGAAGTGGTTGCACCAGAGCCGCGCATGCCCGAAAATAGCTGACATCGCCGCAGCCGCTGCGCACCAAGGTCGCCGCGCGGCACCCTGCACGGATCGACGGAAGGCCGGGCCGGCTGCCGCAGCGGGCCCGGCAACTCCCTGCGCCGCCTGGAAGAGACCCCGGGCCGCGGCCTGGGGCAAGCCAACGCCAATGCGCCAGAACGCTATGCTCCGGCACTGCGGTTCATGTGCCAGCAGTGTGCTTGTCGAGCGCCAGGTGCGGGCAAGTGAAGTTGCCAAAAAACTACCTCAATGATCTTTCCAACAACTCTCGCTTGTGGTACAACATCGCCGCCACCGAGGAAAACCGCCATGCATGTCAATCCGATCCAGCTGTTCGACGCCGAGTCATCGACCTTCACCTACATCCTGGCTGCTTCCGACAGCCTCGACGCGGTCATCATCGACCCGGTCGAGCGCCATGTCGAACGCGACCTGGCCCACCTGGCCCGCCTCGGCCTGCGCCTGACCCACGTGCTGGAAACCCATGCCCACGCCGACCACGTGACCTCGGCCGGCCTGCTGCGCGAGCGCACCGGCGCCCGGGCCTGCGTGCCGGGCGGCTGCGGCATCGCGCCGGCCGAAGTGCAGCTGCGGGACGGCGACCTGGTGCGCTTCGGCCCGCGCGAGCACATCGCCGTGATCCACACGCCCGGCCACACCGCGGGCAGCATGTGCTACCTGTGGCGCGGCAACCTGTTCAGCGGCGACACGCTGCTGATCGATGGCTGCGGGCGCACCGATTTCCAGGGCGGCAGCGCCGCAGCGCTGTACGACAGCGTCACCGGCAAGCTGTTCCGCCTCGACGACGCCACCCGGCTCTGGCCCGGTCACGACTACAAGGGCCAGTCGGTATCGACCATCGGCTGGGAAAAGCGCCACAACGCGCGCCTGGCCAACCGCGACCGCGACGCCTTCGTGGCCCTGATGGCCGACCTGAAGCTGCCGCCGCCGAAGCTGATGGACGTGGCGCTCCCCGCCAACCGCAACCTGGGAATGGCGCACAGCGTCTGACATCCGCAATTGCCCATGCCAGCGCGCCCGCACCACACCCAGCCACCAGCGCCACCAGCCGACGAGCTGCAACGCCGCGTCACCGAACTGCTCGACCATCTGCCGGCCGGCGTGATCGCCCACGGACCGGACGGGCGCATCCTGTCGGCCAACCGGCTGGCCTGCAGCCTGCTTGGCGCCGATGAGGCGCAGCTGCGCGCGCTGGCCGCCGATGGCGAGGCCTGGCGGTTGCTGCGCGACGATGGCAGCGCCATGCTGCCCGTCGAATACCCGGTCAACCGCGTGCTTGCCAGCGGCGCGGCGCTCGACAGCCTGGTGGTCGGATTGCCGGCCCACGGCGGCGGCGAGCCGCGCTGGATGATTGCGAACGCCTACCCGGAGTTCGACGGCGCGGGCACGTTAAGGCGGGTCATCGTGTGCTTCACCGACTGCAGTGCGCTCAAGTGCGCCGAGCGCGCGCTGCACAAGTCCGACGGGCGCCTGCGCCTGGCCATGCAGGGCTCCACCGACGCCTCCTGGGACTGGGACCTGGCGACCGACGAGGTGTATTACTCGGAGCGCTGGTGGGAAATGCTGGGCCACGATCCGGCGACGGTCAATGCCGACAAGGACAGCTGGCGGCGCATGATGCACCCCGAGGACGCGCCGGGCATCGCCGGCTTCATCGGGTCGCTGGTCGAGGGGCCACGCGAATCCTACAGCGTCGAATTCCGGCTGCGCCACCGCGACGGACACGACGTGCCGGTGCTGTCGCGCGGGGTGGTCGTGCGCGACGCCGCCGGGCGCGCACTGCGCATCGCCGGCACCAACACCGACCTCACCGAGCGCAAGCTGGCCGACCAGCGCATCCACGAACTGGCCTACTTCGACCCGCTCACCGGCCTGCCCAACCGGCGCCACCTGGCCGAGCAGCTGGCGGAGTCGCTGGCGCGCTGCGCCCACGGCGGCGGGCACGGCGCGCTGCTGTTCATCGATCTCGACAACTTCAAGCTGCTCAACGACACCCTCGGCCACGCGGTCGGCGACCAGTTGCTGCACCAGGTCGCGCAGCGCCTGCGCGAAACCCTGCGCGGCTTGCCGCATCCGCAGGCGCACCTGGCGCGCCTGGGCGGCGACGAATTCGTGGTGGTGCTCGAGTCGCTCGGGCCGCATCCGGACGGCGCGGTCGCCAGCGCGCGCGGGGCGGCCGACGCGCTGCTGGCGACGCTGGCGCGTCCGTTCCAGCTCGGCCCGCACAGCGCGCGCAGCACGCCCAGCATCGGCATCACCCTGTTCGACCAGGACAGCGCCGGCATCGAGGCGCTGCTGATGCAGGCCGACCTGGCGATGTACCGCGCCAAGGCCGACGGGCGCAACGCCGCGCGTTTCTTCGAACCGGGCATGCAATCGCAGGCCGAACGGCGCGCGACGCTGGAGGCGGCGCTTCGCGCGGGACTGGAACGGCGCGAGTTCGTGCTGTTCTGCCAGCCGCAATTCGACGGCGCCGGCCGGCTGCTGGGCGCCGAGGCGCTGGTGCGATGGCAACGGCCCGATGGCACGCTGGGCATGCCGGGCGACTTCATCGGCCTGGCCGAAGACACCGGCCTGATCGTCCCGCTCGGCCTGCAGGTGCTCGAGCAGGCCTGCGCCATCCTGGTGCGCTGGGCCTGCATCCCTGCGCTGGCCGGCGTCAAGCTGGCGGTGAACGTCAGCGTGCAGCAGCTGCGCGAGCCGCGCTTTCTCGAATCGGTGGCGGCCTGCCTGGCGGCCAGCGGCGCCGATCCGGCCCTGCTGCAGCTGGAAATCACCGAAAGCGTGTTCGCCGACGACCTGGCGGTCACCGGGGAGCGCATGCACGCGCTACGCAGCCTGGGGCTCGAGTTCGCGCTGGACGACTTCGGCACCGGCTACTCGTCGCTGGCCTACCTGAAGCGCCTGCCGCTGTCGACGCTGAAGATCGACCGCGCCTTCATCCACGACATGGATAGCGACGTGCACGGCGGCGCGATCGTCGAAGCGATCATCGCGCTGGCGAAGAAACTGAAACTGAAGGTGGTGGCCGAAGGCGTGGAAACGGCGGCGCAGCGCGACTTGCTGAATGTGTGCGGCTGCGACGCCCTGCAGGGTTACCTGCTGGGCCGGCCAGCAGCGCTCGATGAATTCGAACGCCGGTTTGCTGGCAGGACGCAGGTAGATCGTTAACACATGCCGTCGATCCGCGGGCAGCCACCACGTCATTCCCGCGGAGGCGGGAATCCAGGTTCTGCCGGCGTCACCGGGACGCATGCAGAATTGGGTTCCCGCTTCCGCGGGAACGACGGTCTTTGGGCTAACTGATCGCAAAAGTACCGCTGGTCTTCGAGCGAACCAGCAGCGATGGAATCAATACCGGCGCGTCGCCTGCCGCACCGGCGGACGCTTGAGCACCCGGGTCTGAATCTGCTTCCACACCAGCCCGGCCAGGGCCATCATGATCATCTTGCGCATAGGTTTCTCCTTGGATTGGGGCGATATGCCTTCGCCACCAGCATAGCGCGTCGCGCAAACCGGTGGCGCAGGTTTGCCGGACACGGCCAATACAGTAGAATCGCTATCTTTGTGGCAATACACCCACCAGGCGAACGATGGACGAAGCGCATCACCAACTCAAACGCGGGCTGAAGAACCGCCACATCCAGCTGATCGCCCTGGGCGGCGCGATCGGCACCGGCCTGTTCCTCGGGATCGCCGCGACCATCCGCATGGCCGGCCCCTCGGTGCTGCTCGGTTACGCGATTGCCGGCGCGGTCGCCTTCCTGATCATGCGCCAGCTGGGCGAGATGATCGTCGACGAGCCGGTGGCGGGTTCGTTCAGCCACTTCGCCGACAAGTACGTCGGCCACTGGGCCGGTTTCGTCTCGGGCTGGAACTACTGGGTGATGTACATCCTGGTCAGCCTGGCCGAACTGACCGCACTCGGCATCTACATGCAGTACTGGTTCCCCGGCCTGCCCGTGTGGCAGTCGGTGCTGGGCTTCTTCGTGCTGGTCAATGCGATCAGCCTGCTCAACGTGAAGGTGTTCGGCGAGCTCGAATTCTGGTTCGCCATCATCAAGGTCGTGGCCGTGGTAGGCATGATCGTGTTCGGCCTGTACCTGCTCATCGGCGGCGGCGCCGGCCCCGAGGCGGGCGTCGCCAACCTGTGGCGCCACGGCGGCTTCTTCCCGCACGGCGTTGGCGGCCTGGCGCTGGCCATGGCGGTCATCATGTTCTCGTTCGGCGGCCTGGAACTGATCGGCATCACCGCGGCCGAAGCGGACGACCCGGCCCGCACCATCCCGCGCGCCACCAACAATGCGGTGTACCGCATCCTGATCTTCTACATCGGCGCACTGGCGGTGCTGCTGGCCCTGTATCCGTGGCAGAAAGTCGCGACCGGCGGCAGCCCGTTCGTGCTGATCTTCCAGGCGCTCGACAGCACCTGGGTGGCCAACATCCTCAACCTGGTCGTACTGACGGCGGCGCTGTCGGTCTACAACGGCTGCGTGTACGCCAACAGCCGCATGCTGTTCGGCCTGGCCAGCCAGGGCAATGCACCGCGCATGCTGCTCAAGACCGACCGGCGCGGCGTGCCGGTGGCCGCGCTGGCGGTGTCGGCGCTGGCAACCGGCTCGGCGATCCTGATCAATTACTTTTTGCCGGAAGGCGCGCTGGGCACGATCATGAGCCTGGCGGCGGCCGCGCTGGTGATCAACTGGGGCATGATTTCGTGGAGCCACCTGCGCTTCAGGCGGCACAAGGACGCCACCGGCCAGGCGAGCGCGTTCCGTAGTCCGTGGTTCCCGGTGACGAACTGGATCTGCCTGGTGTTCGTCGCAGTCCTGCTGGTCATCATGTTCATGACACCCGACCTGCGCCTGTCGGTCTACCTGATCCCGGCGTGGCTGATCGTGCTCGGCCTGGGCTACTGGCTGCGCCAGCGCCGCGTCGCCGCGCCGGCCGCCCACAAGCAGCGCACCTGAAAGCGTCCGATGAGCCAAGCGCAGGAACCGGAAATCGCAGCAACTCCAGTGGCAGTCACTGCCACGGTCGCCGCAAGCGCCGACGAAGCCTTGGCCGGACCGCCCCTACCCCCCGCCGGCGCCTGGCGCCGCTTCTTCGCGCGCCTGTTCGACATGTGGTGGCAGATCCCGCTGGTCGCGTTCACGCTGACGGTAGTCCTGAGCCTGCTCTCGCCCGCCTTCCTGGCCTGGGCCACGTCGCCGCTCGGCGCCCAGCTGTTCGCCTTCGTCTGCATCCCGTTCGCGTTCGCGCTCGACGCCGCGCTGCTGGCCCGTTTCGGCCGCTCGCCCGGCAAGGCGCTGCTTGGCCTGCGCGTGACGACGTGCGATGGCGACCGCCTGCGTTTTCGCGCGGCGCTGCTGCGCAACCTGCACATGTGGCTGGCCGGGCTGGCGCTCACGATCCCGCTGCTGAACCTGGTCACGATGGCGCGCCAGGGCTTGCGCATCGGCGAGGACCTGCCGACCAGCTATGACGAGGGCAAGTACCGGGTCGACGCCCGTCCGCTCGGCTGGCGCCGCGTGCTGGGCTTCATCGGCGCCCTGCTGCTGATGGGCGTCATCCTGGGCCTGCTGGCCAGGCCGGGCCACGACGACACCCCGGCCAGTGCGCCGGAACCATCCGGCGCGGCCACCACCTGGATCAATCCCGAGACCGGGAACACGGTGACGGTGCCGCCGGCCTGGCGCCACCATGTGCGGCCCGACGCCGACGGTCGCACGCTGTACCAGTTCGACCTGTTCAATGGCCGCGCCGCCGTGGTGCTGACCGCGCAGCCGGCCGGCGTCGCCACGCTGGCCGACATGGCGCGCGACAGCAGCGCGGCGCTCGAGGACGTCGAGATGGGCGCCGGGCGCTTCGAGGACTTCCTGGGCCACCCGTCGTGGGCGGCCGAAGGTTTCTCGAGCGACGACGACAATACCCGCTTCGAAGTGCGCGTGCTGCAGCGCGCAGGCGTCTACTGGAAAGTCATCCTGGTCCAGGATTATCCGTACAAGGACACCGACGCGCGCGCCGATGCGCTGCGCGACCTGCTGTGGTCCACGGTCGCGCAGCCCTGAGCGGCGCAAATTCCTCAAAAGCAATTGCTGCAGTGCTCCAGCCGCCCCGTGCCCGCAGGGCGGCGCTGGCGCTTGATCAAATCCTTTCCCGGCGTGCGCGCACGATGCGCCGCCATGGTGCATAGCAATATGAAAATAGTTCGCGCGACTTGACGTTTACGTCAAGTAAGCGGCTATGATCTTCTTGCTGCAACACACACCTCACAAGGGAAAGCGTTCTATGAGCCAGAGTAAGCCTCTGTCGCTGCACGTACCGGAGCCTACCGGCCGCCCGGGCTGCAAGACTGATTTTTCGTATCTGCACCTGACCCCTGCCGGCGCCGTCCGGCGTCCGCCCGTCGACGTGGCGCCGCTCGACACGAGCGACATCGCCCGCCAGATGATCCGCGTCCTGGACGAGGACGGCAATGCCGTCGGCCCGTGGGCCGAGGAACCCGACCGCGAGCTGCTGCGCTTCGGCCTGCGCACCATGATGAAGACCCGCATCTTCGACGGCCGCATGGTGATCGCCCAGCGCCAGAAGAAGATGTCGTTCTACATGATCTCGCTTGGCGAGGAAGCCATCGGCACCGCCCACGCGCTGGCCTTGCAGGAGGGCGACATGAATTTCCCGACCTACCGCCAGCAAAGCCTGCTGATGGCGCGCCAGGTGCCGCTGGTCGACATGATCTGCCAGCTGCTGTCGAACGAGCGCGATCCCCTCAAGGGCCGCCAGCTGCCGGTGATGTATTCGGTGAAAAGCGCCGGTTTCTTCACGATCTCGGGCAACCTCGCGACCCAGTACCCGCAAGCGGTGGGTTGGGCCATGGCGTCCGCGATCAAGGGCGACACGAAAATCGCCTCGGCCTGGATCGGCGACGGCGCGACCGCCGAATCCGATTTCTCGACCGCCCTCACCTTTGCCCATGTGTACCGCGCGCCGGTCATCCTCAACGTGGTCAACAACCAGTGGGCGATCTCGAGCTTCCAGGCGATCGCCGGCGGCGAAAGCGTCACCTTCGCCACGCGCGGCATCGGCAGCGGCATCGCCTCGCTGCGGGTGGACGGCAACGACTTCCTGGCCGTCCTGTCGGCCTCGCGCTGGGCCGCCGAACGTGCCCGCTCCAATCTCGGCCCGACGCTGATCGAATGGGTCACCTACCGCGCCGGCCCGCACTCGACCTCGGACGATCCGGCGCGCTACCGCCCGGCCGACGACTACGCCCGCTTCCCGCTGGGCGACCCGATCGCGCGCCTGCGCCAGTACCTGACCAGACTGGGCTGGTGGTCGGACGCCGAGCACGAGGCCGTGCACGCCGAACTCGAAGCCGAGATCCTGGCGGCCCAGAAGGAAGCCGAGAGCTACGGCATCCTGGGCGACGAGCGCGCCCCGAGCGCCGCGACCATGTTCGAGGACGTTTATAAAGACATGCCGGAGCACCTGCGCCGGCAACGCCAGCAGTTGGGAGTGTGAGCATGGCACGAGACGATCAAGTAAAAGACACCGGCACCATGCCGATGACCATGATCCAGGCGCTGCGCTCGGCGATGGACGTGATGATGGAACGCGACGGCAACGTCGTGGTGTACGGCCAGGACGTGGGTTATTTCGGCGGCGTGTTCCGCGTCACCGATGGCCTGCAAGCGAAGTACGGCAAGTCGCGCGTGTTCGACGCGCCGATCTCCGAAGGCGGCATCGTCGGCACCGCGGTCGGCATGGCCGCCTATGGCCTGCGCCCGGTGGTCGAGATCCAGTTCGCCGACTATTTTTATCCGGCGACCGACCAGATCGTGTCCGAGGCGGCGCGCCTGCGCTACCGCTCGGCCGGCGAGTTCACCTCGTCGATGGTGATCCGCATGCCGTGCGGTGGCGGCATCTATGGCGGCCAGACCCACAGCCAGAGTCCGGAAGCGTTCTTCACCCACGTGTGCGGCCTGCGCACGGTGATGCCGTCGAATCCCTACGACGCCAAGGGCCTGCTGATCGCGTCGATCGAGAACGACGATCCGGTCATCTTCCTGGAACCCAAGCGCTTGTACAACGGCCCGTTCGACGGCCACCACGACCGGCCGGTGGTGCCGTGGTCGGGCCACCCGAAAGGCAATGTGCCGAGCGGGCACTACACGGTCGAACTGGACAAGGCGGCCATCGTCCGTCCCGGCAACGACGTCACCGTACTCGCCTACGGCACCATGGTGTGGGTGGCCGAAGCGGCGGCGCGCGAGAGCGGCGTCGACGCCGAAGTCATCGATTTGCGCAGCCTGTGGCCGCTCGACCTGGACACCATCGTCAAGTCGGTGCACAAGACCGGCCGCTGCGTGATCGTGCACGAAGCCACGCAGACCAGCGGCTTCGGCGCCGAACTCGCCGCGCTGGTGCAGGAACACTGCTTCTACCAGCTGGAGGCGCCGATCGGGCGCGTGGCCGGCTGGGACACCCCGTATCCGCATGCGCAGGAATGGGCTTACTTCCCGGGGCCCGACCGTGTCGGCGCGGCCCTGAAACGTGCGATGGAGGGTTGATATGGGTATTCACGTCATCAAGATGCCGGACCTGGGCGAAGGCATCGCCGAGGTCGAAGTCGTGGCCTGGCATGTGCAGCCGGGCGACACGGTCAAGGAAGACCAGGTGCTGGCCGACGTCATGACCGACAAGGCGACGGTGGAAATTCCATCGCCGGTCGCGGGCGTCATCACCAGCCTGGGCGGCGCGATCGGCCAGGCGCTGGCGGTCGGCGCCGAACTGATCCGCCTCGAAGTCGACGGCGCGGGCAACTACAGCGGCGAGAAAGCGAAGCAGGAGCCGGTGAAGTCGGCCGCCGCCACGGCGCCGGCCGAGGAAGTGGCCGAGCCGCAGCTGGAAGCGGTGGCGGCGGGCGACGCCGTGGCGCCGGTCGCCAGGGCGGCGCCAGCGCCGTCAGCCAGGCCCGCAGCACAGCCGGCAGCGAAGCCGGCCGCCCGCAGCGAGCCAGGCCAGAGTCCGATGCGCGCCGAAGGCGAAAAACCGCTGGCCCCACCGGCCGTGCGCCAGCGCGCCTGGGACCTGGGCATCGAGCTGCAGTTCGTGCAGGGCAGCGGCCCGGCCGGGCGCATCACGCATGCCGACCTGGACGCCCACGTCGAGGGCCGCCGCCACGGCGGCGGCGCCGGCGCTGATGAGCGCTACAGCGAGCAGCATGGCGAGCACGCCACCCAGATCATTGGCCTGCGCCGCAAGATCGCCGAGAAGATGCAGGAAGCCAAGCGCAACATCCCGCACTTCACCTATGTCGAGGAAGTCGACGTCACCGAACTGGAAGCGCTGCGCATCCAGCTCAACGCCCGCTACGGCGCCGAGCGCGGCAAGCTGACCCTGCTGCCGCTGTTGATGCGCGCCGTGGTGCTGGCCCTGCGCAGCTATCCGATGATGAGCGCGCGCTACGACGACGAGGCCAACACCCTGACCACCTACGACGGCGCCCACATCGGCATCGCGGCCCAGACCGACAACGGCCTGATGGTGCCGGTGGTGCGCCACGCCGAATCGCGCGACCCCTGGTCGAGCGCGGCCGAGATCGCGCGCCTGGCCGAAGCGGCCCGCAGCGGCAAGGCCACCCGCGACGAGCTGACCGGCTCGACCATCACGATCACCAGCCTCGGTGCGCTGGGCGGCATCGTCACCACGCCGGTGATCAACCGTCCAGAGGTCGCCATCGTCGGCGTCAACCGCATCGTCGACCGTCCGGTGATCCGCGACGGCGCCATGGTCGCGCGCAAGATGATGAACCTGTCGTCGTCGTTCGACCACCGGGTGATCGACGGCATGGTGGCGGCCCAGTTCGTGCAGGCGATCCGCGGCTACCTCGAATTCCCTGCAACCCTGTTCGTGGAGTGAGCCGATGGAGACCATCAATACCACCCTGCTCATCATCGGCGGCGGCCCCGGTGGCTATGTGGCCGGCATCCGCGCCGGCCAGCTCGGCGTGCCGGCGATCGTGGTCGAAGGCGCCACGCCGGGCGGCACCTGCCTCAATATCGGCTGCATTCCGTCCAAGGCGCTGATCCACGCGGCCGACGAATTCGGCAAGGCGGTCGGCTACGCCAGGCAGGAGTCGCCACTCGGGATCAGCGTCGACGCGCCCAGGATCGACCTGGCCCGCACCGTGGCCTGGAAGGACGGCATCGTCAAGCGCCTGACCGGCGGGGTCGGCATGCTGCTCAAGAAACAGGGCGTACGCGTGGTGCAGGGCTGGGCCCATGTCCTCGACGGCAAGACGGTCGAAGTGCGCCCGGCCGACGGCGGTGGCGCCGAGCCGGTGCGGATCCGCTGCGAGCACCTGCTGCTGGCGTCGGGTTCGGAACCGGTCGAACTGCCGTTCATGCCGTTCGGCGGCAATGTCATGTCGTCCACCGACGCCCTGGCGCTCACCGAAGTGCCGCGCCGGCTGGTGGTGGTCGGCGCCGGCTACATCGGCCTGGAACTGGGCACGGCGTACCGCAAGCTGGGATCGCAGGTCACGGTGGTGGAGGCGGCCGAGCGCATCCTGCCGGCGTATGACGCGGAGCTGGTCAAGCCGGTGGCGGCGTCGCTGGCGCGCCTGGGCGTCGAACTGCGCCTGGCGACCTCGGTACTCGGCATGGAAGGCGAACGGGTAAAAGTGCGCGACGCGTCAGGCGTGGAAGCCTTCATCGAGGCCGACAAGGTGCTGGTGGCGGTCGGACGGCGGCCGAAGACGACCGGCTGGGGCCTGGAAAACCTGATGCTCGACATGAACGGCCGCGCCCTGAAGATCGACGACGGCTGCCGCACCTCGATGCGCAATGTCTGGGCGATCGGCGACCTGACGGGCGAGCCGATGCTGGCGCACCGCGCCATGGCCCAGGGCGAGATGGTGGCCGAGATCGTGGCGGGAAAACGCCGCCACTTCAGCCCGGCCGCGATTCCGGCGGTATGCTATACCGATCCCGAGATCGTGGTGGCGGGACTGTCGCCGCAGGAAGCGCAGGAGGCAGGCATCGACGCGATCCACGCCAGCTTCCCGTTCAGCGCCAACGGGCGCGCCATGACGGTCGAAGGGACGGACGGTTTCGTGCGCGTGGTGGCGCGCCGCGACAACCACCTGATCCTGGGCTCGCAGGCAGTCGGCGTGGGTGTCGCTGAACTGGCGGCGGGATTCACCCAGTCGATCGAGCTGGGCGCGCTGCTGGAAGACGTGGCGCGCACCATCCACGCGCACCCGACGCTGGGCGAAGCGGCGCAGGAAGCGGCCTTGCGCGCGCTCGGCCACGCCCTGCATATCTGACGCCTGCCCCGGCAGCTTTCGGGAAGTCTCAGGCTTCCTGGGGCTGCGGTGCGTGCTGGACGGGCTGCGGCTGCACCGGCACCAGCGCCGCGCCAAGGCGCAGCGCGGCGTCGACCGCAGTGTCGATCGGCGGCTGGTAGCCGTTCTCGATCCAGCGCAGCACGATGTGGATGACGCCGCCGATCACGCCGGCCTGCAAGAGTTCGTCGTCGGCGGCGCCGGGCGCGATCATGCCTGCCACCGCGCGTCCGATGGCGCGCAGCGACGCGTCGAAGGCCTGGTCGACTGCCCGGCTGACGCCGCGGATCTCGGCCAGGAACACCCGCGCCGAACGCGGTTCGCGCTGGAGGGCCGCCAGGTAGGCGCGCAACATGGCGCGGCCGCGCTCGTGGGTCTGCGGACCGGCCGCCTCGCCGGCACGCAGGATCTCGTCCAGCATGCGGTAGGCGACCGTGTTGTAGCAATCGATCAGCAGCATTTCGCTGTTGAGGAACGACTCATAGAAGTAGCGCTCGGTCAGGCCTGCTGCTTCGCATACCGACTTGACCGTGGCCTGGTGGTAGCCGCGTTCGCCGTAAACATCGATGGCGGCGGCAATCAGGCGCTCGCGCCGTTCAGCACGACGCTGTTCCTGCGACTGCCCACGGTAGGAGCGGGTGGTGGAAAGCTCTGCTGTCATCGCGACATTCTGACACAGATTGCCATTAGTCACTTGACAATGTGAATTGTCAGTCAATGCTCTCCAGTGCCTGCGCTCCCCCGGACGGGTAGTCAGGGCCGCGCGGTGCCCTGGTCGTACTGGTCGTCGTCCAGCTTGCCCCCGTTCCCCTGCGCCTGCTGTCCCGCTGCGGGTTCGGCGGATTGGCGGTTGCTGCCGGCCGACTGGCTGCCCTGGCGCGCCTGCGGCGCTTCGCGGAAGCCCTGGTCGGCCTGTTCGGCTTCCGATCCGCCCGCAAGCAGATCGTCGGTACGGCCCGCGCCCGGCCCACCCTGCTGGCGGGCGCCTTCGTCAGCGCGCTGGATGCCACCCTGGTCCCGGCCCTCGGCGCTGGCACCCACATCGCCGGTCGCGCCCGCGCCCATCGTGGCAGCGCTGGTGCTGCCGTCGGTCAACTGGTCCCAGCTGCGTCCCTTGCTGTGCTTCTCATCGGTCTGGTTTGCCATGACAGCCTCCTTGAAATATTGACAGCTTCATCATACGCCCGCCATAGGGGCGCGCCATCGGCCGTCGAGCCCAGGCATTGTAGGACGGCGCGCCATTTTCATTAACTTCTGGCATTATTATTTAACATCGGCTAAAAATAACGGTGTTGCGGATTTGCCGCATAGAAAGAATTCAGAAAGCTTCGCCGTTTATACTCGTCTGTGAAGTGCATCTTTTGCGTTGCCCGGTCCGGGATCCCGGATCGACAGGTATTTTTCTCACCGCCGTTCGCCGCCCTGCGAACCGTAACAATCCTGGAACCCAGTCCCCCATGAAGAATCTCCGCATTGGCGCCCGTCTCACGATCGGATTCGCCATCGTGCTCGCGATGCTGCTGGCCATGAGCGTCACCGCCCTGACCCGCATGCAGACCAGCGCCGACCTCAACGAGCGCCTGGTGCACACCAGCATGAAGAACCAGCGCAATATCGCCGAATGGCGCCGCAATATCGAAGTCAACAGCGCCATCAACGATACCGTCTACCACGCGCCTGACGGGTCGATCATCGAGACGGTGACGCCGCGCCGCCGCGTCATCACCGAACGCTCGAACCAGCTGCAGAAGGACATCGAAAGTTCGCTGCGCAATCCCGACGTGCGCAAGCAGTTCGAACTCATGAAGAAAGACCGGCTGGCCTACATGGCCGCGCGCGACGCCCTGTTCAAGGCCAAGCTGGCCAACGACAGCGCCGCGGTCGAGCGCATCTACCGCACCGAACTGACCCCGCAAACGGTGGCCTACCTGGCCACCGTCGCCAAATTCGCCGACCTGCAGATCGCCGGCACCAACATCATCGCCGATGCGGTGGCCGACGCCTATGCCTCGACCCGCACCTTCCTGATGGCGATGACCGTCGTCGCCCTGGCCTTCGGCGCGGCCTGCGCCTGGTTCATCACGCGCTCCATCGTGGCCCCGCTCGGCGCAGCCGTGCAGGTGGCCGAACGCGTCGCCGGCGGCGACCTGACCAGCCAGTTCGGCGCCACCAGCCGCGACGAAGTCGGCCAGCTGATGGGCGCGCTGGGTCGCATGAACGCCAGCCTGGCCGCCATCGTCGGCCAGGTACGCGACGGCACCGCCACCATCGCCCAGGCCTCGGGCGAGATCGCCAGCGGCAACCAGGACCTGTCGGCCCGTACCGAGCAGCAGGCCAGCTCGCTGGAAGAGACTGCCGCCTCGATGGAAGAACTGACCTCGACCGTGCGCCAGAATACCGAGCACGCGCGCCACGCCAACAGCCTGGCCGGCGAAGCGGCCGGCGTCGCCGGCGAAGGCGGACGCATGGTGCGCGAAGTGGTCGGCACCATGGGCCGCATCGACGCGTCTTCGCAGCGCATCGTCGACATCATCGGCGTGATCGACGGGATCGCCTTCCAGACCAATATCCTGGCCTTGAACGCGGCGGTGGAAGCGGCGCGCGCCGGCGAACAGGGCCGCGGCTTCGCAGTCGTCGCCAGCGAAGTGCGGACGCTGGCCCAGCGCTCGGCCGCTGCGGCGAAAGAGATCAAGGGCCTGATCGACGACTCGGTCGCCCAGGTCCAGGAAGGCACCCGCCAGGTCGACCGCGCCGGCGCCACCATGGACCGCATCGTCGACAGCGTGGCCCAGGTCAGCACCATCATCGGCGAGATCGCCGCCGCCAGCGAAGAGCAAAGCGCCGGCATCGACCAGGTCAATACCGCCATCGTCGAAATGGACCGCGTGACCCAGCAGAACGCAGCCCTGGTCGAGGAAGCCGCCGCGGCCGCCGAAGCCATGCGCGAGCAGGCGGGCGAGCTCGAAGCCGTGGTCGGCACCTTCCGCCTGCAACAGGGCGGGCCGCACCTGGCCGCCCCTGCCCCTGCCGCGCGCCGTATCGCCCTGCCCGCTTGAAGCAACTGCCAGGTCACCAGACGGCGCCGCGGCAACCCGGCGCCGAGTGGCCGTCCTGACCAGCGGCCAGCCGGATTCGTTGTAAATAGGTTCCGTTTTCGTTCCAATCCCCCTCTTGGACCTGTTGCCTGTAATCATGAACTGTTAAACTTGCCTGCCCGGCAATGACGCACAAAAGATGCGCGCGGCCGAGGAAGAAAACAGGGAAATGCGCTTGCCCAGGAAGGGCAGCCTTCCAGTCAAAACAGGGAGTTTGGTCACATGAAAGCACGACAGGTCCGCCCAGCGCAAAAGCTGCTGGTCGCGGCAGTATCCGGTATCGTCTGCGGCATCGCCTGGGCGCAACCAGCGCAACCGACGCAGGCGGTCGAAGCGGCCGACGGCGGCGTCCCCGAAGTCGTCGTCACCGCCCAGCGCACCCAGACGCTGGCCTCGCGCACCCCGGTCGCCATGAGCGTGCTCGACGGCGAGCAGCTGCGCGCCATCGGCGCCGACAGCGCCGCCTCGGTCGGCTCGCGCCTGCCGAACCTGCATCTCGACCAGGCCTTCTCGGGCCTGCGCGTGACGATCCGTGGCATCAGCAACAGCGACACCACCGACAAGGGCGATCCGTCGGCCGCCTTCATGCTCGACGGCGTGTACATCGCCCGGCCGGCCGGCCAGAGCATCAACTTCCTCGACGTCGACCGCATCGAAGTGCTGCGCGGTCCGCAGGGCACGCTGTATGGCCGCAACACCACCGCCGGCCTGGTCAACGTGATCTCGAATGCCCCGACCGATCAGTTCGAAGGCAGCGTCGGCGCGGAGATCGGCACCTACAGCAAGCGCAAGCTCGATGGCGTGATCAACCTGCCGGTGAACGACATGCTGTCGCTGCGCGCCGCCGTCAGCCAGGTGCGCCAGGACCCGATGTTGAAGAACGGCCAGGGCACGCCGTATGGCCTGGGCCTGGACCGCGACGACCAGGACGCGCGCCTGAGCGCGAAGCTCAAGATTGGCCGCGCCGCCACGCTGGTGGTGCGCTACGACCACAGCCAGACCGACGACAACAATGACCGCATGGTGCCGGACACGAACTTCTATACCGGTATCGCCAGCGGCAACCCGGTATGGCGCGATTCGACCACCGACCAGCGACTGACCAACAGCTTCCGCCCGTTCAACCAGACCCCGGTGCAGGGCTGGCACGAGCGCCGCGCACGCGGCCTGAGCGCCGACCTGAGCTGGGACCTGGGCCCGGCCACCGTGCATTACCTGGCCGCCCGCCGCAAGCTCGACCAGCAGATCCACCAGAATTACTATTACCGCGTGGCGCCGACCCTGGCGCTGGGGGTGATCAACGACTACGACAGCCGCAACGAGCAGGATTCGCACGAGCTGCGCATCGCCACCAACGGCAACGGCCCGCTGAGCGCCCAGGCCGGCCTGTATTACTTCAGCGAGGATTCGCACACCTCGTACGCGTTCCAGGGCCTGCAGGCAGTCCAGCTGCCGCCTTACTACGCGTTCCCGCTGCATACCAGGTCGGACAGCCGCGCCGTGTTCGGCCAGCTGACCTGGCGCGTTCGCGATGACCTGCGCCTGACCGCCGGCGCGCGCCGCACCGAGGACGACAAGGACCGCGTCGGTTCGACCGACTTTCAGCAGGGCCCGGTATTCAACCCGGCCACGGACCGCCGCCTGCTCAATGCCGCCGAACTGTCGACCGGGCGCACCACCTGGCGCCTGGGCGTCGACTACGACGTCATGCCGGGCACGCTGGTGTACGGCAGCCTGTCGACCGGCTACAAGGCCGGCGGCTTCAACGACGGCTGCATCGCCGGCACGGTCGCACTGGGCGTGACCTGCACGGCCGCGTCGGCGGTGTCCGACAGCGCGCTGTACTACCAGCCGGAAGAACTGCGCGCCTGGGAAGCCGGCATCAAGTCGCGCCTGTTCGGCGGGCGCCTGACCGTCAACGCCAGCGCCTTCTACTACGACTACACCAACCTGCAGCTGAGCGGCACCGCGGTCGTCGCCGGCGCACCGCGCATCCTCACCGCCAATGCCGGCGAAGCGACTTCGCGCGGCATCGAACTCGACGGCGAGCTGCGCATCGGCGGCAACGGCCGCCTGAGCTACGGCGCCACGCTGCTCGACGCCCACTACGACAACTACACCCCGAAGGGCAACGTGTCGTGGGCCGGCCGCAAGCTCGACCGCGCGCCGAGCCATGTGTTCACGCTCGGCTACGACCACCGCTTCGCCCTGTTCGGCGGCTACCTGAATGCTGGCGTCTTCACGCGCCGCAGCGCCGCCTACGTGATCGCGGTGCCGAGCCAGCTGCTGGAATACCGGGTGCCGTCGCACAGCACCACCGACGCCACGCTGCGCTGGCAGCCGGCCGGCGCCGCCTGGAGCGTGCTGGCGCGGGTGCGCAACCTGGAGAACTCGGTGCGCCCGTCGATCATCGACAGCTTCGGCATGACCGCGCCCACCATGCCGCGCACGGCCGACCTGCGCCTGGACCTGCGCTTTTAAGTCGTTTCCTGAGTCGTTCCCTGCCGCGCCGCCCGGCGCGGCAGGTTCCTGTGATGTCATGAGGAGTCCGTATGCACCGCGATGCACCCGAATTGCTGTCCCCGTCGCTGCGCGCCGATGCGCCGGCCGACGACACCGTCACCCGGATGCTGGCGGGCGCCGAGGGTCCCCATGCCATCACCGAGCGCATCGCCGCGGTCAATCGCGAAATGGCGCGCTGGGAAACCAATGGCGGCCTGGCGCACTGGCAGCCCGATCCCAATCTCGACCCGCGCGCCGCCAGCGCGCTGAAGGACTATCTGGCCGGGTGCCAGGCGCTGCCTGACTGGGCCGACACCGGCAAGATCGCGCGCGCCGAACAGCTGTTCATGGGCATGAGCATGCTGTCGTGCACCCTGCTGTTCTGCGCCAGCCTGCCCGAATGCTATGTGCTGCCCGACCTGTCGGCGGTGCTGCATGCGGCCGGCCAGCTCGAGCAGCATACCGACTACCGGGTGCGCTCGACCGCCGCGATGATCTTCCCGGTGATGCTCACCGGCGGCCTGACCGCGCCCGGCGGCGGCGGCGTGGCCCAGACCCTCAAGGTGCGCCTGATCCACGCCACCATCCGCCACCTGATCCTGCGCGGCGCACCGTCGTGCGCGCTGGGCGCCGATCCGGTCGCGCCGTGCGCACCGGCCGGCGGCGGCATGCTGCACCAGCTGTACGCGCATGGCTGGGATACGAAGCGCGAAGGCCTGCCCTGCAACCAGGAAGAGCTGGCGTACACCCTGCTGACCTTCAGTTACGTGTTCCTGCGCGGCCTGCGCCGCCTGGGACTCGGCCTGGAGCGCGACGACGAGGAAGCCTACCTGCACGCCTGGAACGTACTGGGTCATGTGCTGGGCATCGAACGCGCGCTGATGGCCTGGACCATGGCCGAGGCCGAACAGCAGTTCAAGGCGTGCCAGGCGCGCGGCCGACCGCTGGCGCGCACGCCGGATCCCCGCCCCGCCCTGGCCGCGGCGCTGATGCAGGCGATGGCCAGCGAAATTCCGCTGCGCCTGTTCAAGCCGTTCCCGATCCTGCTCACCCGCCTGCTGTGCGGGCGCGACGCCAGCGCCGACCTGGGCCTGAACAAGCGCCAGCCGCTGCTGTCGAGCGCCGTGTTCCTGACCGGCCTGGGCGTGGTGCGCGTCATCGACGCGCTGGTGCGCCGCATCGTGCCGGGCTTTTCGATCAGCCGCATGCTGACCCGCGCGCTTGGCTACCGCCTGGTGACGCGCTTCCTGATGGACCAGACCCGACCGCTGCGCCTGCCCGCGGCCCTGCTGGGCGATATCCGCGCCACCACCGGCGTCTGGCACCACGACGCCGCCGCGCCACGCTGGCTCAACCGGCTCGAAGCGCGCCTGGCCGGACGCGCCGGCACGCCGAAGAACTGAGCCGGCTACCCGCGCCGCATCAGCGCACACCCGGTCTGGCCCGCACCGGCGCGGCCGCCCTCGCACGCAGGCTGCCCTGGCTTTCGTCTCCGCTCGCCAGGCGCCGCCGCTTGCCTCGAATAAATCGACAAAGCCCCGGCCGGCGGCCGCCAATTCCCGCCAATGACCTGATAAACTTGTAGAAGCTGCAACCCCGCACGTCCACTTTCCTTTCACTACTGCTCTACTGGCCGCCCATAACAAGATGAACATTCCATCGACCAGCACCCTCCCGCGCCTGGCTGTCAGCCTGGCTTTCTCCCTGACCGTCATTGCCGCGCTTGCGCTGCTCCTGCGCGGCTGGCCCTTCCTGACCCGGCTCATCGTGATCTGTTCGGTGCTGATGTTCGCCGCCTGCTTCGCCAGCGCCACCCGCCTCCTTGGACGGCGCGCGGCCGCCTCGCTGGCCGCGCTCGCCGTCGTCACCGGCTGGTCGGCCGAGCAGATGGGGTCGAGCTATGGCTGGTTCTTCGGCAGCTATACGTATACCGACGTGCTGGGCCCGCAGCTGGGGGACGTGCCGGTGATCATCCCGATGATGTGGTTCGCGCTGGCCTACGCCGGCTACGTGATCTCCAACCTGATCGTGTGGCAGACGCCAGGCGACGGCCGCACCTCGGTGCGGCGCAGCGCCGTGATGGCCTTCCTGGCCGCGCTGGTCGTCACGTCCTACGACCTGGCCGCCGACCCCTACATGGTCTACGGGCTCGAGGCCTGGATCATGGAGAAGAAGGATGGCTGGTGGTTCGGCGAGACGCTGCAGGGCTTCGTCGGCTGGATGCTGGTCGCGTTCACGATCGTGTTCGCTTTCCGCCTCCTGCTGCGCCGCCTGCCAGTGGCGCCGGTCGCGGCGGCGCCACTCGGGGTCGTGCTGGTGCCGCTGGCCCTGTACGCCGGCCTGATGGTCTTCCTGGCGACCATGGGCACGCCGGTCGAGACGCGCACCATCGCCGTGTTCGCGATGGGCGTTCCGCTGTTCTGCGCCAGTTGTGGCCTGGTCCGCTGGCGCACCGAAGGCCGCGCCAGCGTGGCGGCTCCCGTCCTGAAGGAAGCGGCGTGATCGTCTGCCGTCGCTGGTCGCTGTTGGCTGCGTTGCCTGCGTTGCTGGCGTTCCTGCTGCTGCTGACCGCGTGGTCCGCGCAGGCGGCGCCGCTGGCCCTGACCCGCGCGGCCGACAAGGTCGAGGCCTGGCCGGCCCTGACCATCCTGCGCGATACCGACAACCGCCTCGACGCCGCCGCCGCGCTGGCGGCCGCCGACCGTTTCGCGCCGCCGGCCACCGCGCGCGCCTCGCTCGGCCTGCAGCCCGGCGCGACCTGGGTCAGGATCCCGCTCGCCGTGGCGCCGGACGCCACCACCGGCTGGATCATGCAGATCGATTACGCCCTGCTCGACGAAGTCGACATCTGGCTGGCGCGTCCCGAGGGCCTGCAGAAGGTGGCCAGCGTCGGGCGCATGCAGACGATGTCGGGCGACATCCTGCGGGGCCGGGTGCCCGGCGTGGTGCTGCGCCTGGTGCCGGGCGAACGGTGCACGGTGCTGGCGCGCATCAGCGCGGTCGGTCCCAAGATCCTGCCGGTCACCTTCATGCAGCCGGGCGCGGCGCTGCCCGAGGCGCTCGGCGAGCAGACCCTGCAGGGTCTGCTGCTGGGCGTGCAGTTGTGTTTGTTCCTGTACGCGATCGGCCAGTGGATCACGCTGCGCGAGCCGCTGTTCGCCAAATACGCGCTGCTGATCGGCGGCGTGTCCGTGTATTCGGCCGGCTGGTTCGGCATCGCCGGCCAGTACCTGTGGCCGGGCAATGCCTGGCTGCTCGAGCACGGCACGGGCATCGCCTCGATCATGGCGTCCTGCGGCGCCTATCTGTTCGTGCAGCAGTCGCTGGCGCGCCCCGGCATGGACCGCATCTTCAGCCGCACGATGAAAATCCTCGCCGTGCTGTGCCTGGTCACCGCGGCCGGCTTCGGCGCCGGCATCATCGGGCACCGCCAGCTGGTGCTGATCGTCGGTACCCTGGGCGTCATGCCGATGCTGCTGGGCCTGCCCGGCGCCTGGCGCCGCGCGCGCGCCGGCGACGCCGTCGGTACCTATTTCCTGGTCGGCTGGGCGGTGGCGTTCGCGTGCGCCGTCATCACCGCGCAGGTGGTCAACGGCCGGATGCCGGCCAATTTCTGGACCATGCACGCACTGGTGTTCGGCAATACCTTCGACATGCTGGTGTTCATGCGCATCCTCGGGCTGCGCACCAAGGCCATGCAGGACGCGATGCAGCGCGCCGAGGCCAGCACCCGCATGAAGTCCGAGTTCCTGGCCAATATGAGCCACGAGATCCGCACCCCGATGAACGCGATCATCGGCATGAGCCGGCTGGCCATGATGAGCGACCCGGCGCCGGCGCTGCGCAACTACCTCGGCAAGATCCTGGGCGCGAGCGAGCACCTGATGGGCATCATCAACGATATCCTCGACTTTTCGCGCATCGAGGCCGGCAAGCTGCATCTGGAAAAGATCGCCTTCGACCTCGACGAGATGCTCGAACACCTGTCCAGCCTGATGGGGGTGAAGACCGACGCCAAGGGCATCGAACTGATCTTCCGGGTCGCCCCCGGCGTGCCGCAGCGCCTGGTCGGCGACCCGCTGCGCCTGGGCCAGGTCCTGATCAACCTGGCCGGCAACGCCGTCAAGTTCACCGAGCACGGCGAGATCGTGGTGGCGGTCGAGGTGCGCGAGATGGCCGAGGGGCGCATCACGCTCGCCTTCTCGGTCAGCGACACCGGCATCGGCATGATGCCGGAGCACCTGGCGCGCCTGTTCCAGTCGTTCAGCCAGGCCGACAGCTCCACCACCCGCAAGTACGGCGGCACCGGCCTGGGCCTGTCGATCTCGCGCCAGCTGGTCGAACTGATGGGCGGCGAGATCGGTGTGCGCAGCACGCCCGGCGTCGGCAGCTGCTTCACCTTCACCGCGCCGCTCGAGGTGGCCGACAGCCAGGCCGCGGCCGCGGCTGGGGCGGTGCGCCAGGCAATGCTGCTCGACAAACGCGCGCTGGTGGTCGACGACAGCGCCACCGCGCGCGCCGCGCTGGTCGAAATGCTCGAGACCCTGGGCGTGCGCGCCGACAGCGCGGCCTCGGGTGAGGAATGCCTGGAACTGATGGCGCGCGCGACCAGCGCCCGCACGCCGTACCAGATCGTGCTGATGGATTACCTGATGCCGGGCATGGATGGCGTGGAAACCATCCGCCAGATCCGCCGCGCCCACGGCGACGACCTCGACACGGCAGCGACCGGTAGCCCGCCCGGCGCGCCGCCCGCGATCCTGATGATCTCGGCCTGCACCCGCGAGACGGTGCTGGACGAGGAAGGCGAACTGCCGGTCGAAGGCTTCCTGCACAAGCCGGTCGGCCCGGCGCTGCTGTACCACAGCATGCTGCAGGTGCTGCACCCGCAGATGGCCACCAGCCAGGCCCCGGGCGTGCAGCTGGCGCACATGGAAGACCTGCCGCGCCTGGACGGCGCCCGCATCCTGCTGGCCGAGGACAATGCCAACAACCGCGAGGTGGCGCTCGACTTCATGGCCGCCGCGCGCATGCAGGTCGACGTCGCCTTCAACGGCAAGGAAGCGGTGCGCATGGCCCAGGACGGCGACTACGACCTGGTGCTGATGGACATCCAGATGCCCGAGATGGACGGCCTCGAAGCGACCCGCACCATCCGCGCGGTGCAGCGCCTGCGCCAGCTGCCGATCGTGGCGATGACGGCGCATGCGCTGGCCAGCGACCGTGCGCTGTCGCGCCTGGCGGGCATGAACGACCACGTCGCCAAGCCGATCGACCCCGACCTGCTGTTCTGCACGCTGCTCAAGTGGATCGATCCGGTGCGCCTGGCAGGCCGTCCCGTGCCGACGCGGGCCGCGCAGGCGGCCGCGCGCGCCGCGACCGGGCCGGAACCGGTCGGCGCCCTGCCGGCGGTGCCGGGCATCGACTGGCAGCTGGCCCTGGAAAACGTCGACGGCCAGCGCAGCCGCCTGGAAAAGCGGGCCGGCAGCTTCGTGCGCGAATACGCCGGCGCCCCGCGCATCCTGCGCGAAGCGCTCAGCAGCGGCGACCTGGCGCGCCTGCAGGGCCTGGCGCACAACCTCAAATCGAGCGCGGCCTATGTGGGCGCGTTCGCGCTGTCCGGCGCCGCCAGCCGCCTCGAGCAGGACCTGCGCGCCGGCCTGGTCGACCGGGTCGGCGTGCAGGTGCCGGCGCTGGTGAGCGCCGCCGAAACGGTGCTGGCCGGCCTGGCGCGGATGGCGGCGGTGGCGTTGCCGGCCGCGGTCGATCCACAGGCGCTGGCCGATGTCCTGGCGCGCCTGGAGCGGCACCTGCGCGCCGACGATGCGCGCGCCGAGGACGCCCTCGGCCAGCTAGAATTGCTGCTGGCCGAAGGCGTGCTGGCGGCGCGCCATGCCGCCGCGCTCGATGCGGTGCGGCAGGCCGTGCGCGATATCGAATATGCCGCCGCGCTCGAGCCGCTGGCGCGGCTTGCTTCTCAACTCGATGTCAGCCTGGAAGGGTCGCAATGAACGCAGTGGAGTCGCAAAAAGTCCTGGTCGCCGACGACGACGCGGTCAACCGCGAGGTGCTGGGCGACCTGCTCAAGCCCGAATACACGGTGCTGCTGGCGCGTAATGGAGCACAGACACTGGAGCGGGCCCAGCGCCACCTGCCCGACCTGATCCTGCTCGACGTGATGATGCCCGACATGGACGGCTACGAAGTGCTGCGGCGCCTGCGCGCCGATCCGCAGACCGCCCACATCTCGGTCATCTTCATCTCGGGCCTGGACCGCCCCGAAGACGAGGCCAGCGGCCTCAAGATGGGCGCCTCCGACTACATCGTCAAGCCGTTCAACCAGACCGTGGTGATGGCGCGCGTGGCGCTGCACCTGCAGGTGGTGCGCCAGCGCAGGATGCTCGAACGACTGGCCAATATCGACGGCCTCACCGAGCTGGCCAACCGGCGCCGCTTCGACGAAGTCTACGACCGCGAATGGCAGCGCGCACGCCGTTCGGGCCGTCCGCTGTCGCTGGCCCTGCTCGACATCGATTCGTTCAAGCAGTACAACGACCGCTATGGCCACCCGGCCGGCGACCGCGCGCTGCGCTCGGTGGCGCGGGTGGCCGGCGCCGCCATGCGCCGCCCCAGCGACCTGGCGGCGCGCTACGGAGGCGAGGAACTGGTGCTGTTGATGCCCGAAACCGAAGCGCTCGTCGCGCGCGAGCTGGTGGCCGGCCTGCGCGAGGCGATCGCCGGCCTGGCGATCCTGCATGAAACGTCGAACGTGGCGCCGATGCTCACCGTCAGCGTGGGCGGCGCCACCCTGCTGGCCGACAGCGCCGAGCAGCCGTACGAACTGTTCGAATCGGCCGACGCCCACCTGTACCGCGCCAAGCAGGCCGGACGCAACCAGGTGTGCTGGCGCGAACACATGACCGTGGCCGGCTAGCCGCGGCAGGCCAGCCCGAATTTGGTGGCAACGCAGCCGCGCCGGAGGCACTGGCTGGCGTGATAGCCGGCGGCGCGGCACTGGCGCAGCGTCTCCGCCTGCAGCGCGGCCGGGTCCGACGGCGGTTCGGCGCTCGCGGCGGTGCGAGCGGGTTCCTTGCGGCTTGCTTCCTTCTGTTTCGCTTCCTTCTGTGTCGCTGCCTTCTGCGCCGCCACCTTGCGGGCGGCTTCCTTCCTGACAGCCTCCTTGCGCGCCGCTTCGCGCCGGGCTTCGGCGCGCCGTACGGCGTCGGCGGCGGCGCGCGCGGCCTCGTCGCCCTGGTCGTCGATCACCGGCGCCACCGCCTGCGCATCCATGACCGGCGCCG